>Ga0105351_1000093_pt1 | contig 37100 bp, 39 predicted proteins | sample EN4Hudsemesocosm_FD_83662 | JGI IMG/M metagenome (GOLD analysis project Ga0105351, IMG submission 83662) | Methane-oxidizing microbial communities from mesocosms in the Hudson Canyon - EN4B Hudson Canyon | ecosystem: Environmental > Aquatic > Marine > Cold seeps | place: Hudson Canyon... | reverse complement strand
CACCATAATCTTTATTTTCATTCTCTATATCAGTATGTATTAATAAAACTTTCATGAAAAATCCTTTTGAAAAGTGTATCAAAAAATTGTGTTATAATTGTGAATATACGTTAATAAATAATTATAAAATTTTTGTGACAAAAATGTGACAATCTTATGATAGAATATAATATAAAAGATTATACACATAAAGTTATAAAATAAGGGGTCACAGTGAATCATAAAGAGTTATCACTTTCATTAAAAAATATGTCAATTTTATATGTAGAAGATGATGAAGAAACATCACAACTCATGTATTCAACGTTATCTTTACTTTCTAACAATATCCACCTTGCTAAAAATGGTATTGATGCATTAAATCTTTATCATACAGCTAAGCCACAATTAATTATTTCGGATATAGAAATGCCCAAAATGTCAGGGATTGACTTTGTTAAAGAGATACGTAAACTTAACTCTAAAATTCCCATTATTTTATTATCTGCACATACTGATGCAAAATATTTACTTCCTGCTGCTAACTTAAATATTCAATCGTATTTAGTCAAACCAGTACAATCAGAAAAACTAAGAGAGGCTTTATATCACATAATAAAAATACTAGATGAAAATAATAATTTATATATCATATTGTCAAATTCACTCAAATATAACAAAACAAATCTAGAAATCACAAGTCAAGATAATCAAAATATAAAATTAAATTTAAAAGAAAAAAAACTTATTGATTTATTAATCTTAAATCAGAATAAGATAGTAACCTATTCTGAAATTGAAAATTTTGTTTGGGACGACTACGATGAAATAATGACAAGTATGGCGCTTAGAACCATTATCAAAAACTTACGAAAAAAAATCTCTTCTAAATTTATCGAAAATGTATCAGGACAAGGGTATAGAGTAGTTATCAACTCTTAGCCTTGTTATTTTCTCTTCTAACACTAAAATAATCCTACGATTATTTTTCTAATTTCAAACAAATCAATTCTTACCACATTATTACCACATTATTTATTTATACTTTCAAAGTCAAACAAATTTAAGACTCCAAAGGAGAATAAGATGGCAAAAACAATTTTAATAGTAGACGATGCAAGTTTAATCAGAAGTGTAGCTTCCAAAGCAGCAATTGAAGCTGGTTATGATGTTGTTTTAGCAGAAGATGGTAGTGAAGGACTAATAAAACTCAAAGAAAATCAAATTGATATGGTTTTTAGTGATGTAAATATGCCAAATATGGGTGGACTAGAGATGGTCACTGAAATAAAAAAAGATATGGCATACAAGTTTTTACCTATAGTGATGCTAACAACAGAATCAAAACCTGAACTAAAAGAAAAAGGAAAAGCCTTAGGAGTTAAAGCTTGGTTAGTAAAACCATTTAATAAACCAAAATTCTTAATTGCCTTAGAAAAGCTACTAGGATAAATCATGAAATTATTAAATAACAATTTTACTATTTATGAAGTTGAAGAGGTAAGAAATAATTTCGTAGAACTCTTAAATCAAGAAGAAATTATTTTAGATTTTGAAAATATTACAAAAATAGATATGAGTGCCCTTCAACTTATCATTTCATTTAAAAAAAGTTGTGATGATTTAAACAAAACATTTGAAATAGTTAACATAAAAGAAGATATTTTAAACTCTTTTGAGATAACTGGAATAGCATACTACTTAGGAGTATAAGATGGATGAAGAATTATCACTATTTCTCGAAGATGCAACAGAGCAATTACAAATAATGGAAAGTGCATTACTTGATGCAAAAGATGGTACTGACGATCTAGAAAAGATTGGAGAAATTTTTAGAGCTATGCATACTATAAAAGGTACTGCAGGTATGTTTGAGTTTGACAGTATTGTAAGTTTTACTCATATTTCAGAAAATCTTTTAGATGATATTAGAGCTGGGAAAATTAATCTTGATGCTAATCTTGCTTCATTATTTATGCAAGTAAAAGATACTACTGAAGAGATGATTGAATGTTCAGTAAAAGAGCTAGAATTTTCAGAAGCATTAATAGAAACAATCAATGAATTAAAAGATAAATTAATTATTTTTGTTGAAGAACCAGAAATAGAAGAAAATGATCAAAGTCACATTGAATCAGAAAAAGAAGAAGACCATAATGATGATGTGTGGCATGTATCATTACGATTTGATAAAGATTTTTTTACAACAGGAATGGATGTAATATCAATTTTTAGGTTTTTCAATAAACTAGGAGATATATTATTAAATATCCCAGTTATGAGTAGCATACCAAAGTTAGAAAACATAGATTGTTTAACAACATATATTGGTTTTGAAATAGACTTTCAATCTACTTGTACAAAAGAGGAAATTGCTGAGATTTTTGAGTTTGTTGAAGATGATGTTATTTTATCAATTTTTAAACATTCTGATAAAAAAAGTTTAATTGATTTAATAAATACTAAAGAAGATGATTTAGAAGAGTTATTAATTGAACATGGCGCTTATTCTAGTGAAGATTTTGTTGAAGAAACAAAAGAAGTGGTAGAAGAAACAAAAGAAATAATTGATGATCAAATCATTACAGAAAAAAAATTAGATAATGAAAAACAAAATCTATCGACAGATGATACAGCACCAAAAAAAGACACACAAAAAAAAGAACAAAAAGCACAGAATAATAAAAAGTCATCTTCTTTACGTGTTGATTCGGCAAAAGTAGATTTGTTAATTAATAAAATGGGTGAGATGGTGATGCAAAATGCAAAACTAGCTCAATATGCTGAAGAGAATAACAATGATGATTTAGAAGAGGTATCTAGTGGTATCACAGTACTACTAGAAGAAGTACGAGAAGCTGTTATGAATATACGAATGGTTCAAGTAAAAGACTCATTTGTTAAATTTAAACGAATAGTTAATGATACAGCTAAAAAACTCGGAAAAAATATAGACTTTATTATAGAAGGAGGAGAAACTGAACTTGACAAAAGCGTGGTTGAAAAATTAAGTGATCCATTAGTACATATGTTAAGAAACTCTATTGATCATGGTATTGAAATGCCAGAAATAAGAGAAGGAAAAAATAAAAACAAAAAAGGGACAGTTTATTTAAGAGCATATCCCGATTCAGGAAGTATCATCATTGAGATTGAAGATGATGGTGCGGGTATAAATAAAGAAATTGTTTTACAAAAAGCTATTGATAATGGAATTGTAAGTCAAAGTGCAAACTTGAGTGACAAAGAGATTTATAAACTCATCTTTGAAGCTGGCTTATCAACGGCAAGTGAGGTATCTGATATATCTGGTCGTGGTGTCGGCATGGATGTAGTTAGACGAAATATTGAAGCATTAAGAGGAATAATTGACATTGATAGTACGGTAAATAAAGGGAGCAAAATTACCATTAGGTTACCTTTGACCCTTGCTATTATTGATGGATTTTTAGTACAAGCAGGACAAACGAAATATATAATTCCATTAGACTTAATTAGTGAGTGTATTGAATTAAAACAAGATTATAACACTATAGTCAAAGGGAGTAGCACTATAAATATAAGAGGTGATATTTTACCTTTACTTGATATTATCGAATTTTTTGACGAAGAAAAAATTGAAGGTATTCGAAAAAATATTGTAGTTGTCAGATACGGTAACTATAAAGTTGGTCTACTTATTGATGAACTTTATGGAGAACAACAAACAGTTATTAAACCTCTAGGAGATATATTTGAAAATGTTCCCGGTGTAAGTGGGGGTTCAATTTTAGGAACAGGTGAAGTCGCACTTATATTTGATATAAGCAGATTATTAGAATACAAAATTAAACAAGGAGTTTAACAATGAGTTTTGAAAATACAAATGCTCAAGAGATTGAGATTACAGAAAAAGATATGATTGTGAGTACTACGGATAGAAAAGGAACTATTCTTTATGTAAATGACATCTTTTGTAAAGTAGCAGGATATGAAAGAAAAGACATTATAGGTCAACCACATAATATGATTAGGCATCCCGAAATGCCAAAAGTTGTTTTTAAACTTTTATGGGATCGTGTTTTAAAAGGTGAAATGCTTTATGCTTTTGTAAAAAACATTTCAAAAACGGGAGATTATTATTGGGTAAAAGCATACGTAAAACCAATAGTACAAAATGGAGCTGTAGTAAAAATAACTTCATATAGAAAACCATTAAATCAGTATGCCAAAAATATAATTACTGATTTGTATTCTACATTACTTGAATATGAACAAACACATTCAGTTGATGAAACTCTACAATTTTTATTGTCATATTTAGGTGAAAGAAATTTAACTTATGATCAGTTTATTGATAGGTTATCATTAGAACAAAATATCAAAAATGTTTCATTAAGAAATATCGATTTTAATAAAGAAAAAAATCTACATATTGTATATAAAGAGTATGTTATTAATTCTGTTAAAAATGAACAATTTGAGGAACTAGAGAGTCGTAATAATGAAACTTGTTCTTTTGGTAATTGGATTGATGAAGTTTCATCTGAACCTTTTACACAAGATGCCGCTTGGAAAAAAGTTGTAAGTTATCATGATAAATTTCATTCTTCTTTGAATGAATATATACAACAATCAAAAGATGTGAATTCTTCAAATAATTCAAGCTCATTACTGAGAGATTTAGATGATGATATCAAAAATATATTTACTAACTTAGCAATTGTTAGAGATAAGTACTAGGAGACTATTATGGATACAGATATGAACACTAATGAACAAGAAATTACAGCTGAAGAAGTGATGACAATTGAAGACGAAATCACAAATAACGATACGGTAACTGAAGAAGAAATCGGAACTGAGGAAATGGTAACAAATGAAAAAGCTATTACAACAAATGAAACATTATCAAATATTGAAGAATCATTAAAAAAATTATCTGAGGGTAACTTTGATTTTCCAAATATAGAATATACCGATGAAAGAGTTGCTACTATATGTTCATATATTAATACAATAAAAGAACAATTAAGTTATTCACTATCAGCATCAACAGAGATAGTTTCAAAAGTAGCTGAAGGTAATGTTGATGATAGAATTGATACATTAGATATGAATGGATCGTATGTAACTATATTAGAAAATACAAATTACACTATAGATTTAACAATTAGTGCATTTAGAGATTTAGGGGAGACAGTTGAAAAACTAGCCAATGGAGATATGAGTGCAAGAATAACCAATGACTATATGGGTGACTTAGGTTACTTTAAAGATATTGTAAATAATTTAGCTGAAAGTCTCTTAGATTTAGTAGTAGATACTGAACTTATAGACGCAGCAATCGATAATGGAGAATTAGCAGTTAGAATTGATACAAGTAAATATAAAAATGACTTTTCTAAAATTCATATTGCAACTAACAAAATTGTATCAGGTATTCAAGCATTTTTTGTAGATATCAATAAAAATCTTTCATTAATGCAAGTAGGTGATTTTACAAAAAGAATTGAAAATGAGTATACAGGACAATTTGACTTTACAAAACAAAGTGTAAATAACTTTGCAAATAACGTACAAATGACACTAAATGACATTAATGAATGTTTAATGAATATAAAAGATGGTGATTTTGATGTAAAAATCACAAAAGATTATCAAGGAACCTTTGAGATAAGTAAAAATTCGATTAATGAACTAGTAGATATTTTAGGCAATATTATTACTGAAATTAAAGAAGTACTTGGAAAACTAGGAAATGGTACATTAACATCAAAAATTGAATTAGAATTGCCTGGTGATTTTAATGCAATCAAACTTAATATTAATGAGTTTATTGATAATTTAACACAAATAGTAGAAAAAATAAGAACAAATTCTACTGAAATGGGTACAGCATCTGGAGAAGTAAATAAAACTTCACAAACATTATCAATGGGTGCGGAACAACAGTCAAGTTCATTAGAAGAAACAACAGCAGCTGTTGAAGAACTAAATGGGGCAATTGATGAAAATAGTAAAAATGCTAATGAAACAAATGAAATAGCAACAGAAGCCTCAAATGTTGCAAAACAAGGTGGAGAAGCAGTTTCTCAAACAGTAGAAGCTATGCAAATTATTGCAGATAGAATTTCTATTATTGAAGATATCGTATATCAGACAAATTTATTAGCACTTAATGCTGCTATTGAAGCTGCACGTGCAGGAGAACATGGTAAAGGATTTGCAGTTGTAGCAGCAGAGGTAAGAAAACTTGCAAAAAGATCACAAGTTGCTGCAAAAGAGATTAGTACAATAACTAAAGAAAGTGTAAAAGTCAGTGGTGAAGCTGGTGAATTAATTGATTCTCTTGTACCAAAAATAGAAAGAACAGCAACATTAATTCAAAGTATTTCAACAGCCAGTCTAGAGCAAAGTAAAGGAATTGAACAAATTAGCCAAGCTATGGTACAACTAGATACTATCACTCAAAGCAATTCTATTAGTGCACAAGAATTATCTAGTGCTGCTGAAGAACTAGATGGTCAATCAAATGGGTTAGTAAAACTAATGCAATTCTTTCAAACTTCTAGTAGTAATAATAATACAATATTAACGCCAAATTCAACTACAGATTCAAAAGATAATGAAGAGATGGATTTAAGAGAATTTACACGATTATAGGAGTAAATTATGGAAGATTTAGATGAAGAAGAACTTATAAATAATACAGGGGAACAATATTTTATATTCTTGGGTAAACAAGATTTATATGCATTACCCGTATTAAACGTAAGTGAAATTGTTGAGTACCAAGCAATTACAAAGGTACCAAAACTAAGCTCTTATATTAAAGGGGTAACTAATATAAGAGGAAATATTTTAGCTGTAATTGATATGTTAGATAGATTTGATTTAGGTAAAACTATAGTTCAAGATAGAACATCTTTTGCAATTGTTCAAGTAGAATTAAATGATAAAAACTATGATATTGCAATAATGATTGATGAGATTTATGAAGTAGATGGTTTAGATGATAATAGTATATCAGATACACCAATATTTGGAACAAAAATTAAAACTGAGTTTATCAAAGGGTTAGGAACATATAACAAACAAGAGGTTTGTATAATAAATCATCAAGAAGTATTGAAGATCTCAGAATTATCACAAATTAAGGATTTATAATGACTATTATTGAAAAACTAAAAAAACGTGATGACTTTAATGATTTTGATGACTTTGATGATGAAGAAGAGATTGATCTAGTTAAATTGGTATCAACTAATGCTAATGATGCTAATCAATATTTACTTTTTCATGGAATTGACAAACAATATTATGCAAAAAATGTTTCTAAAATTGAAGAAATTGTAGTATTCAAATCACTTGAAATTGTTAAAAGTTATGATTCAGATATCATTATTGGAGTTGCTGATATACGAGGAGAAATGATTATATTAGTCAATTTTGATAATTGGTTGTGTGGTAAGGTAACGAATGAGGAAGCAAATGAATTTGTAATTATTCTTAATTATGGAAATAAAAAGTTTGGACTAGTAGTAAAAGGTGTTGAGTACATAGTAACAATAGAACCAGATATTATGTTTTCAACAGTAGATGGAAATTCGAAATCTTTATTTACAAGTAAGATATTAGTTAACAATAAAGAATCATTATGTACTATAATTGATTCTGACCAAATGTTAATGAACGTATTTGAACCTGATCATTTAGCCTCGGATCAACAGCTAGAAGAAATAGAATCTAACATAGAAAGTACGAAACTTGTTTTATTAGCAGATGATAGTAAACTAATCCAGCAATTATTGGTAAAAATTTGTGCAAAACTAAAGGTTCACTATAAAGTATTATCAAATGGACAAGAATTATTAGATGAAATAAAACAACATGATGCCGATCAAATTGGTCTAATTGTTACAGATATAGAGATGCCAATTATGGGAGGGAAAGAAGTAATAAAACAAATTAGAGAGATAACAAAATTTAATGATATTAATATCTTAGTGCATACAAATATGGCAAATGAGATTATGAAAAAAGAGTTATTTATTTTAGGTGCTAATGAGATTATATCAAAAGTTGATATTCCAACATTAAGTAGTGCAATACAAAAATTCATTAGGTAATATTATGACTATGATAAACATAAAAAGTAGTGAATTTGCTATCATAAAACGAATTGTTTTCGAAAAAATAGGTATAACACTTAATGATAATAGAAAAGAGATGATAAGAAATAGGCTTTTTACTAGAATTCGACATTATAAAGTTGATTCTTTTTCTGACTATATTAAAATTGTTCAATTATCTGAATTAGAAATGGCTGAGTTTCTAAATAGAATTAGTACTAATGAAACCTATTTCTTTAGAGAACAAGTACATTTTGATTTTTTATATAACTTAGCAAAAGAATCAAAATATTTAAGAGTTTGGAGTGCAGCTTCTTCTATAGGTGCAGAAGCATATTCTATTGCTATGACATTAGATCATACACTAAAAAAATGGGATGTGGTTGGATCTGATATTAATACACATGTACTTGGTATTGCAAAATTGGGTCTTTATCAATTACCTATGTTAAACAAAATCCCTCAAATGTATAAAGAAAAATACTGTTTATTGGGAAGAAACAAATATGAAAATAAAATTTTAGTGGATAGGAAACTATTAATTAATACAACTTTTTTAGAAAATAATTTAATGAAGGAAAATACAATGCTAGGAAAATTTGACGTAATTTTCATCAGAAATGTACTTATTTATTTTTCTGATGAAACAAAAATTAAAGTAATACAAAATATCATCAATAACTTAAATGATGGTGGTTATTTAATTACTGGACTAACAGATGTTTTTAATGCAAAAAAATTTAAATCACTTCGTTATATGAATAACGCAATTTACCAAAAGGTGCTATAATGTTTGAACAAGAAAACGATAATCTGCAATATATTGTTAAAGATAAAAACCTATTATTATATAGTGATGATAATCTTCAACATTTAAATACAATTTTTCATAATTTTAAAAATGTACTCATTGAAGAAGTAAATGATTTTACTATTAAAAATTTAAATACAACTATTTCAAAAAGTAGCATTGATATTATTATAGTTAATTCAATGCATTTTACAAATGAAATTTATACAACCTTACTTGAGATTATTGAGTACGAAGAATTAGTTATATTTGTATGTCACTATCAAGATAACAAGATATCCGAAGATTTAATTAATTTAAGTAGTTCTGTATTTACAAATACAATAAGTCAGAATCTTTTTTCTCATAAATTATATACAACTATGCAAAATAGAATTATGAATGTTAATGCAACAAATAATGAAGTAGAAGAAACTTATGTTGATTCTTTAGAAATTGAAATTATATTTATTCGTGATGAATTATTTTATATTTCAGAACAAATCGATAAAGGAAATACAACTAAAAATATATTTTTACGTATATTACAATCTATAAACCGTATTAATAGAATATTGGATAACTATATAATATATTCTAAAAAAATCAAAAACTCAATGCAACATTTTAGTACTATGTTATCAAATGTAAATGTAAATACGTTAACGGTAGAAAGCTTTAATTATTTATCTAGAATTATAGAGGATATAGCTTCATTTTTAAATAATTATTTTATAAAACGAACTTTTAATGACTTATATATTGTGGAAGATTCCATGGAAAATTCATTAAAATTCTTAGAAATCTCATTTAAACAACAAACTGATAATGAAGATGGGAGTAGTTTGGAGTTTTTCCATGATTAAAGTATTTATTATTGATGATTCTATGTTAGTGCGAAATTCTATTATAAAAATGTTAAAAGGTGAATCTACTATTAAAGTAATTGGGGAAGCACCTAATCCTGTTGATGCATTTGAAATATTTAAAAAAGTTGGTTTACCGGATGTATTTATATTAGATATTGAAATGCCCAAGATGGATGGACTAAGTTTTTTTAAACAGATTAATCAACAAAAACAAGTGCCTGTTATAATTTGTTCAACACTTGTTTCGGATGGTTCTTCTGCTGCAATTGATTCTTTAAGATTAGGAGCTGTTGATATTATTTTAAAACCAAAAGTTAATTTAAAAGATTTTTTTTATGAACAAAGAGAAGAAATTATTAATTCAATTACTGCTGCATCATTATCAAATGTAAAATTTGTCAAAAATATAGTTTCTGAAATTGAACAAAATACTAATAAAACAGCATCTGAAAATTCAAAAAAATTTATTGTGATTGGCTCTAGTACTGGTGGGGTACAAATAATAGAAGAGATACTAAGCCAACTCAAACCAAACCATAGGGGTATTGTTATTACGCAACACATGCCAGAAGGATTTACAGCATCTTTTGCTGCAAGATTAAACAAATATACAAACTCGGTTGTAGTGGAATCAAGTAATAATGAAATTATACAAGATAATAAAGTAATTATCGCAAAAGGAGGAATCCATACAGAAATTATCAAAAAAGATGGAAATTACTGTACCGTTTTAAAAGATTATCCAAGAATAAATTCTCATAAACCTAGTGTTAATGCACTGTTTAAGTCTGTTAGTAAATTGGATGTTTTAGATGTAACAGCATTTATTCTAACAGGTATGGGTGATGATGGAGCCTTAGGAATAAAAAAACTAAAGGATCAAGGTTATAATACATATGGTCAAAATAAAGAATCTTGTATTGTTTACGGTATGCCAAGTGTTGCAAATCGAATAGGTGGTCTTAAAAAAGAGTTATCTACAGATGAAATTATAAATAAAATAAACTCACTAAAAGGATAAAAGATGGATACAGATATTGAATTATTAAAAAAATTAGCAAAAGGTAAAAAGGTTCTATTAGTTGAAGATGACCCAAATATTCTAGAAGTTTTCAAAGTAGCTTTAAATTCTTATTTTTCTTTAGTAAAAACAGCAGCAGATGGTAAGCTAGCTTGGGAAGCTTTTAGAAAAGAGCATTTCGATTTAATAATTAGTGATATTGAGATGCCAAATACAAATGGAGTCATGTTGAGTAAAGGTATAAAAGCACACTCTCCTGAACAAAATATTTTAATTACATCTGCGTATACTGACGAAAAGTATCTATTAGAATTAATAGATATTGGTATTGATGGATTCTTAAAAAAACCTATTAGTACAGCAAATCTAAAAACTACAATTATTAAAATTTTAAAAAAAATACAAGCAAAAAAAGAATTGGAAAGAATTAAATTTAATGCCTATGTAAGTGAAATATCACAAAAAGAAGTCTCATTTACAAAAAGTCCAATACAAGCACAGATTGAAGAAACAGTTGAGGCTAATGCAAAGGTTTCTGTAAAAGAATTTATGGAAAGAATTAAAGTTGAAGATCCTGAAACATTTTATTTTTTTGATACCCAAAAAGAGATTCTTATGGATACATTATATGAAATAAGTGATAATTTTGAACTGTTTGTATTTAGAGAATATAAAGATATTCCGTGTTATGAAGAGTTAGTTGATAATATCTTTAAATTATATAAAACACTAAATCATTTTGAAAAAATTGAGAATGTTGCTGTTGAAGTATTAAGACTCGGTAATATTTTAGATGAAATTACAATTGAAGATATTGATGAGGCTACCCTTAATGATGGTTTTAGCATCCTAGAGTTTTTAATTACTGATTTACAACAATATATTCTTGATATGTTTGTTGATGAGAGTGTTCAAGATATTAATTATTTTCATGACTCATATAGAGAAAACATCACATTTCTAGAGAATACACTTCATGAAAAAGAAAAAGAGGATGATGACGATTTAGAGTTTTTTTAAATCATCATCATAAAAATAGATTTATACTAACTACTTAATTTAAATAAAATAATAGATGCAGCAATAGATGCATTTAGACTTGTTACATCATCACTTATATCTATTTTTAAAATATCATCAGAGAGATCCATAATATCCTGTTCTACACCAAACCCTTCATTTCCAATAATAACTGCACTTTTTCCAGTAAATTTATAATCATTTAGACTTATAGCTCTATTTGCATTTGCCGTTGAGAGTATTTTATAGTCATTCTTTTGCAACTCTAATAAATCGTTTTTCAGATTTTTACTCTTATACACGTTTATATTAAACAAGTTTCCAGTAGAAACTCGAATACATCTTCGTATAAAAGGTGAACATGTTTTTTCATCTATGATTAATGTCTTCATATTAAAAGCAGCACAAGAACGTACAATCGAACCGACATTTTCAGGTGATGTTAGGCTATTTAAAACAAAAACATCTCCTTTTATCTCTTCAAAACTTATATATTTTGGTTTATCTATTAAAGCTATCATACCTTGATGTATTTTGTATCCAACTATCTCTTTCATAAGGGATGAACTTGCTGTATAAATTGGAAAATTTATATTTTTGCAGTTATCTTTTACAAAATCTATATTTTCGAGCGTAACAAAAATTTTATGAATTTTTATATCATTTTCAAATAGTTTTTTAAAAACATTTTTACTTTCTACTACTACACATTTATCATCTACGTTTGATTGACGTAAGGATATAAACTCTTTTATTCTTTCATCATCAATACTATTTATCTCTTCCATTAAAAGCCTATTTTATGTTTTTTATATTTACGAAGCTTAACATTTTTATTCAATATATATTCTAAAAACAACTACCAAAAGTTACTAATATTTAGTTTAATTTGTTTTTATAGTAAAACTTTAAAATAAATAAACATATTTAACTTTAAGAATATTATTGTATAAATCGCTTTAAAGTTATAAAAAATTATAAAAATAATTTTTTCATATATTAAAGGACCCTCCATCGAAGACAGAACAAAATTTAATTCTTATTTCAAAAAGATAAACGTAAAACCTAAAAAACTAACTTTAGACTTAGTACAAGAGATACAAGAAAAACATTTATCAACGTTTAGTTTTAATAATATTGCAGTACTACTAAATAAACCACTTTCATTAGAAATAGACGATATTATAGAAAAAATAGTTACAAAAAATTTAGGTGGATACTGTTTTGAACATAATAAACTTATTCATGATGTATTATTATCTTTAGGATTTGATGTACGTATATCTGTTGCACGAGTTTTTAATAATTTAAAAATAGATACAGCAAGAACTCACCGTGTTACATTACTTAAATTAAAAGGTAAAGAGTATCTAATTGATGTAGGATTTGGGGCAATGACTCCAACAATACCTTTACTAATATCATCAAAAAACAAAATAAATAATAATTATAAAATCTCACAAGATAAAAACAAAGACTATTCACTGGAAATTTTGAAAAAAGAGAAGATGGTTACACTTTATAAATTTAATCTTGTTACTTATACAGAAGCAGATTGTGTGATGGGTAACTTTTATTCTGAATATCATCCAAAAGCATCTTTTCAAAATAACTTAGTGGTTTCAATAAAATTAAAAGATAAAACTCTTTCTTTTAGAAATAATTCTTATCATCAAATATCAGATACATTCACAAATATTTTAAATATTATTGATCCAATTGAACTACAAAATATACTTAAAAAAGATTTTGCAATCAAAGTTTCAAAGAAAGAATCTAAAATCCTGTTTGAAAAAGCAGAAAACTTTAGACTTTCATAATCAATTTTAGTAATTTATTGATACAATACAAAAAAAGAAACAATTAAGAGTAAATATGATTATTTTAGAAACAAGTAGATTAACATTAAAAACAATAGAAAAAGAAGACTCTCAAGTCTTACATGATTTAATATTTTCAAATGAAGATACAATGAAGTATACATTTGGAGAAAAAGCCTTTACATTAGAAGAGAGCAAAAAGTTTATTTATAAAAACTTTTGTAAAAACAATGCTATTGTAGGACTTGCTCCACTATTTGAAAAAGCAAGTGGTCAACTAGTAGGATTAGCTGGTATTTTAAAATCTGATGATTTAGGTAAAAACCAATATGAGTTTGGATTTATAATTGCCCAAGAGTTCAGAAGAAAAGGTTATGCCCAAGAAGTAGCTCAATCAGAGTTAACTTTTATTAAAAGAAGGCTCAAACAAAACAAAGCTTTTGCTCTTGTACATAAAGACAATGTTGCTTCTAAAAATTTGCTTGAGAAACTAGGTATGACTTTTCACAAGAATATTAATTCAAAAGATAGAGGACAGAGAGAAGTTTATACGAAAGGTGTATAACTTTTTAACAAATAGAAACACCTAAAGGTGTTTTTATTTTTTTTGATTCTTTTTTAATTTGACCTAACATTAGATCAAAATTATCTTTTTTCATCTGTGGTGATAGAGATACAATTGCAGCAGCTACTCCCAATAAATTAAATTTTCTATCAATTCCAAATCTATCTTTTGCTTTTATATAACCATTTTCTCGATCAGTTTTAGAATATAACTCTTTTACTTTTTCTATAAATGATTGTTGAATTTTATTAATAGTTTTATAAACCTCTTCATACTCAAGATCTTTAAACCCAAGAAAAAAATCATCTCCACCTATATGAGCTATAAAGTTATTCTTTTTTGATTCTGCTTTTAATAATGTAGAAAAAAGTAAAATAGCTCGATCGCCTTGTCTAAAACCATAATGATCATTAAACGGTTTAAAATCATTAAAATCAAAATAGACTATAAAAAATGTTTTTTTACTAGAAAAGGCATTGAGTAAGTACTCTTCTATTTTTTTATTTCCAGGTAGTTTTGTAAGTGGATTTTGATCTTCTGCCATCTCTAAATTCCTGTTGTATGAAATGTCGAGCAAATCGTTAACTGTTATAAAACCAAAGTATTTATTATTTTTTGTGATATAAATACCACTACTACTATGTTTATTCATATTATAAATCTCAAGTACTTTATCAACACCCCATGTCAACTCTGCTGATACAATACGACGTATAAATTTCTTTATTTTTGTATGATCATTGTCATTTTTGGCTAATGATATACCAAACTGTGAATATGATATTTTTTTGATATCTTTTTCATATATAGCACCACAAAGATTATTATGACTATCAACAATAGGAACAAAAGAATTTTCAGGATTTTCTTTAAAATAGATGAATAGGTCATGTAAACTTGTCTCGATTAACAACGGTTTTATTATATTTATTTTTCTTTTATCAAGAATGTTAGAAGTAAAGTTTCGTTTGTCACCTTTATATAATTCACTTATTTCATCATAAGAAGATTTTATTTTATGTAAATTTATTTTAGGTTTTTGTATAAAATAGCCTTGTATTAAATCAACACCTATATCTTTACATGTATAATATTCCTCTTTTGTCTCTATACATTGAGCAATTACTTGAATACCCATCAAATGAGCCATATGAATAATAGAACTACAAAAAAGTCTTTTTTTTGCATCTGTTTGAATATCTGAAATAAAAAATCTATCTATTTTTATATAATTAGCATCGGCATAATAGAGTATTTGTAGACCTGTAACTCCTGTACCAAAATTATCTATTGCTACATCATATCCTTGTTGTTTATATCTATTCATCATAGAAGTAAGGCTACTAGCATTTTGAAGAGTGCTTCGTTCACTTATTTCAAAACAAATTGACTTATTATCAAGATGAAGATTATTTAAAATAATAGCTGTATTTCCATGTGTGAAATCGGGTAAATATTGAAGTCTAATATCAATATTATAAAACAATTGTATATTTTTATAGGAAAGTTTTGAAAATTTTAGTAAAGCTAAATAACGTAGTTCTAAATCAAGTTGGTATAAAACCCCATCATGAAACGCATTATCAAAGAGATTAAAAATTGAATGAAAATTACCTGCTTCTTCAAAATTTCTTAACAATGCTTCTACAGCAAATAAGCTACCACTTTTTACATTAACTATGGGTTGAAAAGCAAAATCAAGTTTAGAAACTATGTTGCTCCATTTTTTATCTAACATTGTATACCTTTATACTGAAAGTATAAAAATATATTATGTTTGAGTTACATTATGATTACATGATTATTATATAATTTAACTCTCTATTAATAACTTTGCTATCATTTGATTTTCCTCATCTGTTTTTTCAATTTTTAAACTTGTATGCTTAGAGTATCTTCCCGCTTCAACGGAACCTTGAATTGTTTGTAAAACATGCCAATATTTTTCATCAAAAGGTGCATCAATCTCTTTTATTTTCTCTCTTGTAATAATATTTTTAATCATATCAATACTATGCATATAATAAATTTTATTTACTGCTCTTTGAATTCGGTAATTTTGCATATCTTCTAAATTATTTACCCAAGCTTTTTTTTCATCCTCCGAAAGATTAGTTCTTTCTTCAATATGTTTTATCTCTTCCGCTATTTTTAATGAATAATATTCTTGCTCTTTTTTAATACTTTCACCTAAAGTAGAAGATTGAGCATTTAGTATCTCTTCTATTTCATCATTCGAAAATTTTTTAGTAGTTGTATCATAACTATATGATTTGTGACCTTCATAAATTTTATCAATTGCTTGTAATATCTGTATAGATATCATCAAATAAACATATTTATCTTCTTTACCATCTTTAAATTGTACACCATGTTGTGAAATCATTGGTCTTGGACCTGCATATTCTATTTTCATTACAAACTCCTTTTCATTATGATACTCTTAAATTAAAAAAACAAAACTTAAATATTAAGTTTGATTTAATTCTATAAAACGAGTGATATAATAAAGAAAAATTGGAGTTTTAATAGTACAAGTGTACGATTAGGAAAGATTTCTACATCTAGTATAAATGAAGTAATTAGATAGATACTTTTCAGTATCTATATTTTTATCTGTTTATTACTTCCATTAAAAGTTAAAATCATCTGATTATTATTAAAGCTTTTATTTACTAAATCAATATGAACATCTTTTATGTCTTGAAAAAAGTCTTTAAAATATTCAGAAGCTTTTTGAACATTTGAATCTTCCAAAAACCCTAATACTAAAGAATCTTTTGCAAAGGTAATATCACTATTAGATACTTTAAAGTCTTTACAACTATTCATAAAATTTAAAAACTTATTTTTCTGTTCTTTAGTTATTTTTACATAATTTTTAATATAAATATATTTCACTTTTAATCCTTTAGTTTATATATTATAAGTATATACTCTAAATGTTAACGAATCGTTAACAAGCCTTATCTACTTATGTAACTTAAGTTTTACTGGTCATTATCTACAATTGCTTTAAAGAAATCAATATTATCTAATAATATATCTACTAATTTCCCGTCAAAATGTTTATCTCTTTCATCTTTAAAGTGCTGGATTACTTCTTCTATATCCCAAGCATCTTTATAACAACGTTTATTTAATAAAGCATCAAATACATCAGCTATAGCAGTAATTCGTCCATAAACATGTATATCATCACCTTTTATTTGATTTGGATAACCACTACCATCATATTTTTCATGATGTTCATATGCAATAATAGATGCTGCTTTTAACACAGGACGATGAGAGTTACCTAAAATATCTCTACCTATAGTAGCATGAGTTTTCATTATTTCAAACTCTTCTTCACTTAAAATAGCTGGTTTTAATAAAATAGAATCTCGTATTCCAATTTTTCCTACATCATGCATTGGTGAAGCATTTCTTATTAGAACTGCTTCTTCTTCACTAAGCCCAACTCTAATAGCAAGTTCATAAGAGATATTAGCTACTCTTCGTACGTGGTTAGAAGCCTCTTTTGATCTTTTTTCAACTGTTTCACCTAATGTTTCAATAAGTTCTTTTTGCGTATCTATAATCTCTTTATTTAAGTATAGATTGTTAAATGCTATTGATACATTGTTTGCAAATATTTCTATAAGATCCTTATCTAATTTTTTAATATTTTTACATCCTTCAACATAAATAATATTAACTTTATCTGTATCACTTTTAGAATAACCTATATAAGCATCATCTTTAAATGTAGATTTTTTATTCTCCATTACATTTTTTATAACGTCTGTGAATTCTTTAGTCATAATTTCATCAAGCGTTTTTTTAGAATATTTTCCTGTTGATGCTAATACTTTTAAATGATTATTTTCTAAATCTTTTTCAAGTGTAATTCCATCAGAAGAAAGCAATAATGAGTTACCATTAATTCTTAACAGTGAAACAATTTGAGTCAATACACCTGATGAAAATTTTTCTAATGAATGTTGTTCATAAATATCACGTGTAGCTTCGATAATTTTTTCTAAACCCTTTCTATTTCTTTCTAGTGAACGCATGTACTTATAAGATCTAAGTGCACTGATTACTGTTGTAAATAGTTTAATATCTGTTAATTCGGTTTTTTCTTTATAATCATCGATATCATAGTCGCGTATAACCTCTTTTTCTGGTGCATAACCAGGTTGACCTGTTCGTAAGACTATTCGTATTAATTTATTGTGTAGTGACTCTCGTATCTCTTTAGCTACTTCTAATCCAGCAAAGTCTGTTTCCATTACTACATCTAATAGTATCATTGCGATATCGTTCTTTTGTGATAGTATTTCAATAGCTTCTTTTCCACTATAAGCACTTATAAACTCGAGTTTTTTATGTTTAAAAACAAAATCACTTAAGACTGCTTTTGTTATAGTATGAACTTCTTTTTCATCATCACAAATAAGAATTTTCCAAGTCTCAGAACTTAAGAGTATCTCTTCTTTTTTCTTTTGTGCAAACTTCATTTTTCCCACAATTTGCCTTTATATAAATAAATTAATTTTATGATAATTAGTATATCATATTTTCTTGAATTGTATGTTATACTTAACATATAATAAAATAGAAATGAGTTATCATGAAAAAGTTATTCACATCATCAATATTTTTAATTTATGCTTTTATATTATTCTTTATTATTATAAATGTATATATCGTTTTTGAAGTAGATATCAAAGAGCTTTTTGATAGTTATACTATGATTTATCTATTCTGGTTTGTAATAATTATTCTTTTAAAAATTGTCTCAAGCTATATAACTTTTGAGGAAGATAAACATGTTTGAGTTACAAGAAATAATCTTTACCTTTTTAGTATATATGGTATTTCTTTTTGTAATAGCATATATTGTTGAGAAAAAAGCAGATAATTTTGGATTATTATCTTCTCCATATATTTACTCTTTATCATTAGCTATCTTTTGTACTGCTTGGACATATTATGGAAGTGTAGGAAAAGTTTCTAGTGGAGGCATGGTTTTCTTAGCTGTTTATTTAGGACCAACTCTTATTGTATTCTTATGGCCTATTCTTTTACGTCGTCTCATTAAAATCAAAGAACAATATAAAGTTACCAGTCTAGCCGATTTAATTTCAGTAAGATATAACAAATCAATGTTAATAGGTGCTTTTGTAAGTTTTGGTACACTTGTGGGAATCATACCTTATATCTCAATCCAATTAAAAGCAATTATCCAGTCTGTAAATATTTTAGTTATAGATGATACAACATCAATTATAAATGATACAACATACGTAGATGACGTTGGTTTGATTATTGTAGCATTAATGTCATTTTTTACAATAATTTTTGGTTTAAGAAAACTGGATCCTTCGGAGCGTCACTTTGCTATGGTTTTTATTGTTGCACTTGAATCAATAATCAAGCTATTAGCATTAATCATTATAGGTGTATTTGTATCATATTTCGTTTTTGATGATATCTCTTCAATTTTAAATGAAGCATCTAAATTAGGTTTATTTAAAGATATAGGGCAATCGGATGCTAGTGTTGATTATTCTAGTTGGTTAAGTATTATTATACTTTCAATGTTTGCAGTGATGTTTTTACCAAGACAGTTTCACATTAGTGTTGTGGAAAACTCAGATGTAAATCATATTAAAACAGCAATGTGGGTATTTCCTTTATATCTTTTAATGATTACATTTTTTACTATACCGATTGCATTAGGGGGATCACTTTTAGATATTAACCATGAGCTTAATGATTTTTATGTCCTTACTATCCCTTTAAGTGAAAACCAACCCGTTTTATCTTTGATTGCATTTATTGGTGGATTTTCTGCATCTACTAGTATGATTATGATTACAGCTATGACTATGTCTATTATGGTAAGTAACTACTTTATACTTCCATTAATTCAGACCTATCCGGTTTTAAATTTTCTAAAAAAACGTCTGCTTATATTACGATGGATTACGGTTACAATAATTATTTATTTAGGCTATATATTTTATTTATATATTGCAAAAACAAATCTAATTGTAAATATTGGTCTTATCTCTTTTACAGCTATATTACAATTTGTGCCTGTAATTTTAGGAGGGTTGTTTTGGGTTAAAGCAAACAGAGTTGGTGCACTTGCAGCATTAATTGCTGGTTTTGGAGTTTGGTTTTATACTCTTATTTTACCTCAGTTTGGTAATATTGAATGGATTGCAACATATATTTTAAACGATGGTTTATTTGGTATTTCATTGTTAAATCCTGTTGCACTCTTTGGTATGGAAAACTTCCAATCAATTCCGCATGCTGTTTTCTGGAGTATGATATTTAATATTAGTGCATTTATAATTGGGTCACTATTAACAGAACCAACCAAAATAGAGAAAACTATCTCTGTAGATTTTGTTAATATTCTTAAATCAAAAGAGGCAATAAATTATATAGGAAAAATGGAATCAAATATTGATGTTAATGAAAAACTATATCTTTTTCAAAATATTTTAAACCAATATTTAACTCCAGAAAAAACACTCTCTAAAATGAAAGAGATAAGTAAAAACTATCATGAAGAGTCCGCTCAAAAAATCAACATTTTAGAACTTTCAAAACTATATGGTGAGATAGAAAGAATTTTATCAGGTACATTAGGAACAGCTGGTGCCTATTCAGTTTTGAAAAAGAGTGATATATTTACAGAATCAGAATCTTTAAGTTTATCAAATATGTATACAAATATTTTAAAAGATATGAAAATATCACCTGAAGAGTTTAGTAGAAAAATTAATTATCTAGAAGAAAAAGATAAACTATTAAACGAGCACTATGATCAACTAAAAGAAAAAATCTTAGAAAGAGATGATGAGATTAATGCTCGAAAAACTGCAGAAAAAGAGATTTTAACTCTTAATGAAACACTAGAATTAAAAGTAGAAGATAGAACCAAAAAATTAAAAGAGTCTAATAAAGAGTTAGAGAAATCGATGGGTAAACTAAAAGAGACACAAAATACTCTTATTGAAACAGAAAAAATGGCTAGTTTAGGTCAATTAGTTGCGGGAGTTGCACATGAAATCAATACTCCTATTGGCTTGTCATTAACAGGTATTACACACTTTATTTCCACTTCAAATAATATTTCAAAACTTTATGAAAAAGATGAGTTAAATGAAGAAGATTTTGAAAACTTTATTAATACATCAAAAGAATTAGCAACTAGTATTAATATAAATCTTGAAAAAACAGCACATTTAGTAAGAAGTTTTAAACAAGTTGCTGTAGATCAGTCTAGCGATGGAAAAAGAGAATTTGAACTTATAAGTTATCTAAATGAAATATTATTAAGTATAAATAATATTACTAAAAAATATAAAGTACAGATTAATATTGATGCACCAAAAGCAATCACAATAAAAGGATATCCAGGCGTTATTTCTCAAATATTTACAAATCTTATTATGAATACTCTGAAACACGGTTATAATAATATTGACGTCGGGGCAATAGATATATCAATTCAAGATAGTAATGATAATATTGATATCGTTTTTAAAGATTATGGAAATGGAATAAGTGAAGAAAATTTAACGAAGATATTTAATCCATTTTTTACAACAAAAAGAGATGAGGGAGGAAGTGGTTTAGGCTTAAGTATTATATATAATCTTATTACAACAAAATTAAATGGAACAATTCAATGTCAAAGTACAGTAGACGAAGGCACAACATTTAGTATATCTATCCCTAAAGAGATAGAGTAAGCTATTGATGTTCTAATATATTTTTAGTTTCTTTATGTCTATAGTCAAACATTGAAGTTATTTCATGTTTTATGAAAGGTGCTACAATTTTACCTAAAATTCCATAACCGACTTCATATTCAATTACGTCTTTTAGTTCACAAACAGAACCTTTTTGAGTAAATATATGTTGATGTTTCCAACTTTTAAAAGGGGACTGAACTGCAACATCAACTAAGATATTGGGTCTTTCCATTGCATCAATTCTAATTTTCCAATGTGTTGATATAAAGTATTTTGTTGTACGTATATTGATAATTTTGCACTCGTATTTTTTTGTATTGTAATCTAATAATTCAACTTTTATATTTGATGGCGTAATCTTTGTTATATTATTAATATTCATATGAAAAGAAAATAATTCATTTAAACTACAGTTTATAAACGTCGTTTTAGTTATGGTGTTCAAAGCAACCCTTTTATGTCTAATTCTATATCTTGTGGTGTTGTTGAAGGGGAATACCTATTGATAACATTACCATTTCGGTCAATTAAAAACTTTGTAAAATTCCACTTGATAATATCTGTTCCAAGAATTCCACTAGAGTTATCTTTTAAATATTTATATAAAGGATGCTCTTTAGAACCATTTACATCTATTTTGCTAAAAAGATCAAACTTTACTCCGTAATTAAGACTACAAAATTCTTTTATTTCATCTTCAGTTCCTGGTTCTTGTGATAAAAACTGATTACATGGGAAACCTAAAATTGACAATCCTTCATCTGAGTATGTTTCATGAAGCTTTTCTAGTCCTTCATACTGATTTGTAAAACCACATTTACTAGCAACATTAACTACTAGCATCACTTTATTTTTATATTTTTCTAATTGTATTATATTTCCGTTAATATCTTTAACTTCTATATCATATAAATTCATATCTTTTGCTCCTAGAATTGTAAAAATGAACAAAAATACAAATAATATTTTTTTCACAATAACTCCTACTTTGTGTATAATAGAAGATAATTTTGATATATCTAGTAAAATATTTAACATAACTTTATTTATTAATTTTCTCTTTAGGAATTTTAAAGGTCTATATTAGATTTACACGTATTGGCTATCATTTTACATAGATTATAGTAATACTTTTTCAGTATAAAACAGCTTAATATTATCCAATAATTATAATTGAATAATATAAAAGTTTATTTTACTAAAGCTGAAATTGCTTTAAATTTTGGATTTTTAGCATTTACAGTAAGCTCAAATAATAGTGACTCATATGTTGTAGGAATAACTCCTGCTTGTACTAATCTTTCAATTGCCATAATTGTATTATACTGTTCTCTTGAAGTTACACAATCAGTTACAAGTACTGGTTGAAATCCCTCTTCTAGTAAATCTAAACATGTTTGTAAAACACATACATGTGTCTCAATACCAGCAACAATAACAACTTTTTTACCACTAGCTTTAATTGCTTCTAGTGTAGGTTCATTTGCACAACAAGAAAATGTTGTTTTTTCAAAATGTGGATCAGAGTCAACTAACTCTCTTAAAGCTGGTATAGTTTCGCCTATCCCTTTTTTATATTGTTCATTTATTATAAACGGTAATTCATGAATTCTCAAACCTTTAACTAAAGTAACTAAATTTTTTTCTACTATATCTTTATTTGACATATGAGGATAAAGTCTCTCTTGTACATCAACTAAACAAAATACTGCATCTTCTACTTTGATTTTCATTTTATCTCCTAAATTTTAATTGTATATCATAAATACTACTCAATAAATTATTAAAAATGAAAATAGAAATAGTACTATCTATCTTTTTATTTTAATGTGTAGAGGTTATACGCAAGAATAACATTTTCTTGTCTATGTAATCTTTTGTATAGTAATTGATTGTTTTCTCATTTTATATAACTCATATGGTTCATTATCAAATTCACAATAATCTACAACTACATACTCATCATTAAAAAAGCTTTTTAATTCACCCTCTTTTAACAAATAGTTTAAATTAGAAGATTTTTTTGTATTAGAAATATGTTCCATATATGTTTCAATAAATAATATACCTTTAGATGTTAATCCCTTAACTAACCTAGGTATCATATCTCTATCTAAAAAGTTTGTCATTACAATCAAATCATATTTATTTTCAACTGGACTAAAACCATCAAGGTCAGTTAAAACAGTAGTTATATTTTTATAATTATGTTTTTTTAATACATCAAGAGCCACTTTTGAGATATCTAATGCTTCAACTTCAAAATCATTTTCTGCTAAAAAAATTGAGTTCTTCCCTGCTCCACAAGCAATATCTAATGCCATTCCTACTTTAGAATGTTTTATCGCTTTTTTTAACTGTACCCCTACTTCTCTTTTTTCTAATAATTTTGGTGTTTCACTATATTTGGTATCCCATTTTATTTGATCTTCTATTGCCATCTCTACTTCTTTCAGATAATTTATAGTAGAAAGTATAAGTAAAATAAGATAAAATATCACTATGAATATAAATAATACTATAAAAGAATACCTCACAAGAGATTCAATCATTGATGTTTTAACTCGGTATGAACTCTACTATCACATTAGTCTTGGAAATTTTGTACTAGAAACATTACAAGACTTTGATGAAACAATCGAAAAGTTAGCTGAACTTAACCTTCAAATAGAAGTAAATAGAGCTTTAGCCAATATATTGGAAATTATTTTAAATCTTGGAAACAAAGATGATTTTGAGCAGAGATTTGACTATCATGTACGTAGTCGTGCAATAACTCATGCACTCAAAGATTTTATAACCAATGATACAGGGCTAATTAATACAACTGACTACATAGAAGAGAAAACAAAAGATATACTCAATGACACATATTTTACAGAAACTATGAAACTTCAACTGGAAGCTGACTATCCTACAATACATGACTATTATGATATGTTAATTACAGATGATATGATTCAAAAGATTCAAACAACAGTTAAAGCTTAAAATGAATACAAAAGAGATTAGTAAAAATACTTTTAATATTTCAAATATTACAACAAGCACTTTAGAAAATCCAAGATTTGTAAAACCTTTACGAATCAACTATACTCAAAATAATAAAAACAAATCTTGGGAAGCAGTAAAATCACATGACAGTGTTTCAATACTACTTTATCATAAAACAAAAAATGCTTTTTTAGTCGTAAAACAGTTTCGACCACCTGTTTACGTACACCATAATGAATATCCATTTACTTATGAATTATGTGCTGGGATTATCGATAAAAATATATCTTTAGCTCAAATCGTACAAGAAGAGATTGATGAAGAGTGTGGATACAAAGTAGAACTTGATGCCATTTCAAAAATATCATCTTTTTTTACAAATGTAGGTGTAAGTGGCGCAAAACAACATCTTTATTTTGCCTCAATAGATGAAACAATGAAAGTCCACGAAGGTGGAGGTATAAATGATGAGCAAATAGAACTTGAATTTATATCATTAGAAGAATCAAAACAGTTTATCTTTGATGAAAGTAAAGCAAAAACTCCTGGGCTTATTTTTTCTTTTTATTGGTTTTATGAAAATCACTTACCTAGTTAAGTAAATAATGTCAAAGAAAATGAGAACATATACTGAATTAAAGTTAAATTTCGAAATTACTTGATTTAGGAGTTCTTTGACATCATGTCGTTAGTTATATTTTAACGTTAAGAGAGTATATAAAAACAATGTGTAGTGAAAGTGTACTCACCATTTAATTATTAAATAATTTTAGTTACATTATTTCTACACAATTTATACACAAAAAGTTACTACAATGATATCAGTAAATAAATTGGATATCACTATGAAAAATATTTTTAAAACACTTATTATTATAACTCTGTTTAGTTCAACAACAGTATTTGCATTGAAAGACAATACAACTGTTACAAAAGAATACCAAAAATTAAAAATGCAAGATGGTTATAAAGCTATACTTAGTTCAGAAAAACCATTAAAAAAAGGGAAAAACTCTCTTAGTATTGTTATCTTAAAAAATGATACATTTGTAAAAAATGCGGACGTAAATATTATTTTTGCATTACCAACAATGCCAAATATGGAGTTTAGTGAACATGCAGCCCAAAACAATAACAAATATAAATTAAATGCTAATTTTAAAACAGCAGGTGAATGGGAATATGAACTGATGTTTAAAACAAGCCTTGGCGCAATTTATTCGAAAGAAGGAAGAGTTATAATCAATTAATTTTAAATTTATATAAACTATCATTTTTCATCTATTAAAAAAGGTTTATTTGTTTATAATTAGGCAAAAGGTTTAAAATGAAAAGTTTAATTATAATTGCCCATGGAAGTAGAAAAGAAACTTCAAATATTGAAGTAATAGATATCGTAAATCAAATTAAAAATAGTGAAACTTCATATTCACTTGTAGAATCAGCATTTTTAGAATTTGCAAACCCAACTATTGAAGATAGTGTAAAAAAATCAATTGATCAAAATCTTTTAGAAATATATATTTATCCTTATTTTTTAAACTCTGGAAAACATGTAACATCAGATATTCCAGATACCATACAAACATTAAAAACAAAATATCCTCAAGTAAACTTTACTATGCTCCCACATTTTGGAGAATCAAAAAAAATAAACGAAATTATACTATCAGATACAGATCTATAGAATAATTTCTAGTAGATTATTTAAGTTTCAATTTTATATTTACACCCTATAATATTTTATATTATATTAAATTAAAAAGGATATGAAATGTTAAAAAAAATCTCTTTATTATTACTAGCTGGTAGTTATGCACTTGCAACTCAAATTACATTAGGTGTTGTTCCTCAACAAAGTCCATTAAAGTTAGCAAAAAAATGGAGCTCTATTACTAAATATCTTGAAAAAGAAACAGGAATAGAAGTTATATTTAAAACTGAACAATCAATTCCAAAATTTGAAAATAAACTTTATGCAGGAGCATATGATATTTCATATATGAATCCTTATCATTTTATTGTAGCTAATAAAAATCAAAATTATGAAGCTTTTATAAGAGCTAAAAAAAACATTGTGGGTATATTACTTGCAAAAGATAAAAAAGTAAATTTTGATATTAAAAATCTTGAAAATAAAACATTTTTATTTCCTGCACCAAATGCTTTTGCAGCTACACTTTTGCCAAAATTTGAATTTAAAGAAAAATTTGGATTTGATATTGATAAACAAGCCAAAGTTATTTATGTAAATTCTCATGATTCCGTTTACAAAGGTATTGCAAGAGAAATTGGATATTTAGGTGGTGGAATTATCCGTACGTACAATAACTTCATAGATAAAAATGATAAAGACAATATCTCTATTGTATATAAAACAAAACCTTATCCAAGCCATCCTATTGCTTTCCATCCAAGAGTAAGTCAAAATGATATTATGAAAATCCAACAAGCATTTTTAAATATGCCCATTGAATTAAGTAAAATTTTAAGTATTAAAAAATTTAGAACTACTCAAAATTCAGAATATGACATAATTAAAAATATTGGCGTAAAATAAGGTTTAGTTAATATGTCATTTAGATATAGATTTATTCTCTCCTTTGTTTTATTAGAGATATTTTTTATTTTATTAATTGTAACAGTAAATTTTATTACAATAAACAATTCATCAGAAAAACTAATCCAAGAAAAGATAGAATCAAATATATCTTTTTTTGATAAAATGACACATATACCACTCAGTATTTATGATTTAGCAAGTCTAGATGACTTAACAAACGAAACTACAGATTTAGAATATATTAATTCTATTGTTATTTTAGATAACCAAAATAGAGTTGTATCTCAATCCTATAATTTTAAGCATCTCAAACAAGAAGAACTTCTTTTAACTAAAAAAAATCAAATATTAAAAAAACTTGATAATACTTTTGTGATTCGTTATCAAAAAATCAAAAATAAGGATACTCCATTAGGTTCATTTTATATTATCTTTGATACATCTGATAATTCACGTTTTATTAATGATAATAAACGAAATACAGCATTTTTAATTTTATTTGAAATAATTATCTCTACATTTTTATCATATATAATAGGAAATAGATTAACTAATGTTTTAACAAAACTTTCAGAAGTTGCAGCCGATATTGGGGAAAATAAAGAAACTGAAATCCCTTTTCAAAATAGAAAAGATGAACTTGGTATCCTATCAAAGTCAATGAATCAAATGCAAATAGATTTAAAACAAAGAAATGAAAAATTAAAAAAATCTACAAAAGAACTAATATCTGCTAATAAATCAAAAGATGATTTTTTAGCAAATATGAGCCATGAATTAAAAACACCATTAAACTCAATTAATGTTATTAGTTCTGTCATGATGAAAAATACAAAAAATATACTCGATGAGGATCAAGTCAAAAATCTTTCTATTATAAATAATTGTGGTAATGATTTATTATTTTTAATTAACGATGTTTTAGATGTGTCCAAACTTGAAGCTGGAAAAATACAACTTGTTAATGAAACACTAAATTTCAAAACTATTATGGATAATATATATGAGATGTTTAACCCTCAAATGGAAATAAAAGATATTAAATTTATTTATAGCTGTGATAATGATATAGGTTTTGTTTTTAGCGATGAACAAAGAATTAAACAAGTTGTAAAAAACCTTTTAAGTAATGCAGTAAAATTTGCTCCAAATGGAATAATTAAACTTTTAGTTGAAAATAATCAAGAGAATATAAAAGTTATAGTTGAAGATAATGGGATAGGAATTCCCGCAAATAAACTCGTTAATATTTTTGATAGGTTTAAACAAGTTGATGAAAGTACTACAAGAAATTATGGGGGTACAGGATTAGGTTTGACTATTTGTAAAGAGTTAACACATCTTTTAGGTGGTGAAATAATTGTAAAAAGTAAAGAAAATGAAGGTACATCTTTTTCTGTTACTATTGCAAGAAATAGTAACAACATAAATAAAGAACCTAAAATAGAGACACAAATAGACATTAACAATTCAAATAATAAAGTTATTAGCCCAAATGAACAGAATAAAACACTACCTAAGGCTGTTATTACCCCTACAAGTTCCCATAGAATTTTAATTCTTAACAATGATCCTGTAAGTTTTTTTAAACTTGTTATTGATCTTAAAAAAGAACATACAGTTATACAATCAAATAATACTATTAGTTTTTTGGATGATTATAAAAACAACAAAGAGGTAAATCTAGCTATCATTGATACTTCATGTATTGATAAAATAAATCTTGAAAAAATTATTCTTAAATTACCAATCAAGTTTATTTTAATTTATTCTATGAAATTAGATATACTTGAAAATGAAAAAATCATTCATAAAATAAAAAAACCGTTTAAGTTAGATGAGATAATACTTACACTAAATCAAATAAAGGACCCCTATGAACAAATTTAACATATTACTAGTAGATGATATAGAAGAAAACATATATGCGCTAAAACTGATTATAGAAGATTGTTTTGATGTAAATATATATTCAGCATTAAGTGCACAAGAAGGTATCAAAATATTAATGGAAAAAGATATAGATCTTATTTTGAGTGATATCCAAATGCCAGAGATAGATGGTTTTGAATTTGCTGAATATATCAAAGGGATAGATAAAACAAAAAACATTCCTATTATTTTTATAACTGGTATTTATGATAAAAATGAGTACCAACAAAAAGGATATAATTTAGGAGCTATTGAATATATATCAAAACCAATCGATGATAAATTATTGACATCAAAACTTAAAGTTTATATAGATTTATTTGAATCAAGTAAACTCTCACAAGAAGAGTTACACAGAAAAGATGAAATCCTTATTCACCAATCTAAAATGGCTACAATGGGTGAAATGATTGGTGTTATAGCCCATCAACTTAAACAGCCATTAAATATTCTATCTTTGTATTGTAGTGATATTAAAGATTCTTATAAATACGATGAGATCGATGAAACTTTTATCGAAAAATTTGATGCAGATACTCAAGAACAAATTGCTTTTATGACAGAAACTATTAATGGTTTTACTAACTTTTTTAATCCAAATAAAGAAAAACAACAATTTAGCCTAAAATCAGCAATTGATAATACGTTACATTTACTTGATAAACAAATGTTAAATAATAATATCACTATTCATACTACAATTGGAAAAGAAAATGTATATGGAGTAGAAAGTGAGTTTTCACAAATTTTTTTAAATCTAATCACAAATTCAAAAGACGCTTTCATTGAAAGAAAAATAGAAAATAGAGAAATATCAATCACTACATTAACAAAAGAACAATATAGTATTGTCATTTTTGAAGATAATGCAGGAGGAATTCCTAAAGAAAATATTGATAAAATATTTGATCCATATTTTACTACAAAAGAATATGGAACAGGAACTGGATTATATATGGTAAAACTAGTTATTCAAAATAGTTTTGAGGGAAAATTAAAAATCCAAACTTCAGATAAAGGTACTAAATTTATCGTTATTTTTAAATCTGAAAAAGATGATACTTATGTTAAAGAAGAAGGATCCAATTTTCTTAATTGAGATTCTCGATGCTCTAAAATATCACTAACGGCTTCAATTCGTTTCTCTTTCTGAATAATCTCATCTTTTAATTTTTCTATCTCTTTTAATCTATTCATATCTGATATCTCTAACTCATCATTTTTAGTTAACAGCAATCTATTGTCTTTTTTTAATTTTGTAACCTCTAAAGCTAAAATATCCTTAGCATCTTTACGCATAGCAATTTTTTTCTCGATACGTTCATCAACAGATGCTAATTCTTTTTCATTATATTTAATTTGATTTTTTAAAAAAGATATTTTTTCTTGATATTTTTTAATATTTTCATTAAAAAGATGACTATTTTCTTTTAGTATTTGATTTTCTTCATATAAACCTTCTAATTCATTTTTCGATTTAGAAACCTCTTTATTTTTATTTGAAATACTTAATATAACATTTTTATGAAACTCTCGTTTTTTTTCAACATCTTGTGTTGATAAGAAGCCAACACTAATATACTCGATTCCATTATCTTGAACTATCTTAAAAACTGTACTACGAATATAAAATGATTCTTTTAGATGGTTTTCATATCGAATATCCCCATTCCATGTTTTATCTGTAGTAATAGTACTCCATATCTCTTCTGTAAAACCTTTTAACAGTTCAGGGTGAAATAGTTCTTTGAAATTTTTTCCTAATAAATTCTCTTCTTTTTCACTAAATAGATCACATAAGAGATCATTGATAAAAATCACTTCGCCTTTTTCATTGATTTTAAATATTGCTGCGACATTATTAATAATTGTTAAATAGTTTTTTAACTCATTATTTTTTGAATCAATTATAGTTTGAAAATATTGTTTTTCACATACTTTTTGTATTCTTGATACTATATCATCAAGATTGATAGGCTTTAATGCATAATGGTTAACTTTTAATTCAATAGCCTTTTGTAAATATTCAGTTTCAGTTCGTGCAGTTGTAAACATAACAGGTATATTTTCATCAAGCTTACGAATTTTTTCTAACATCTCAATACCATTCATTTTAGGCATATTAATATCACTCAAAATTAAATCAATAGTTTGAGATTCAAGTCGAGCTACTTGAAATTTATTGTATCCATCTTCACCGTTTACACCCAATATAACAGTTTTAAACAATCTTCGTAAAGATTTAGCAAACTGTTCTCTTGCAATATCTTCATCTTCTACATAAAGTATTGTTAACTGTTTTAAAAATTCATTATTAAGCATTATTAAGCCTTTTATAGTTATATTTAATATTGTAACATAAATATATTTTTTATCTTATATTTTACTAACAAAATTAATTATTTTAAATTAAAGTAAATATAATTTACTTTTTATTAATTTTTGAATAGAATTGCAAACTTCTAAACTAAGGACCATCATGAAAGAAATAAATTGCTCAAAAGTAAACACTAAAAACATGGACAAAATTGCTGCAAAAGGTAATCAAAATAAAAATGCAGTAAAAGTTGCATTCTCACAAGATAAAAATAAAGAAGAACAAGTTGTTAATGCACGAAAAGCTGCTAATTTAGAATTAGCAAAAAAGAAAGCTAAGAAAAAAGCAAAAATGGCAAAAGCTTCTAAGAGAAAAAATAAATAACGTTCAACATCAATAAAAAAATTATTAGCTTTCTTTTAAGCTAATAATTCTTTAAACTCTTCAGTTTCTTTTAAATCTTCAAATAGTTTTTCATTATCAATTTCATCCGTAAGATTAGGAGATTTTTCTATGGCTATAGCTAAATCTGCCACAGCTTCTTTAGTATAACCTAATGCTGCATTAGCACAAGAACGTTGCCAATAAGCATATCCATATTCAGTATCTATCTCTATGGCTTTATTACTTAGATTTAAAGCCCATTCATATTCATCCATATCAATAACTGCATCCGCTTTATAGGCATAGGCTTCTGCATCATTTACATTTAATTTTAATATCTCATCATAAATCTCTATTCTTGATTGAACATTTGTTTCTAGATTTGAACGCATCCATAAAGAATGAATATATTGAGTATTATAAATTTTATTTTGATTTTCTAATATCTTTTTAGATTGGATAGTCATTGCTTCTTGAAGGCCTAGCATTTCACTATTATATTTTTGTGTAATTTCATTGAGTCTTTCTTCAACAATATTTTCCGTCTTGCTTCTAATATCACGTAAAGAGTTCCATCCTGAAAAAACCAGTATTGAAGTTGCAGCTGCAATCAAATAGAAAATATTTCCAATAGTATCTGTCATATATCTAGCAGCTCTATCTGTTTGTTCTATTTGGGATTGTGTAATTCTTTTTTCAACTTCATTTTTCAACTTTAGATTTTCTATCCGTAAATCTTTTAGGTCATCTAAAATATATCTTTCCATTAACGGTTTTTCTAACAGTGGTTTTAATCCAACTGTAGTTTTATCATTGGCAGAAAGAATAGTTGAAAAGGACAATAACATTAACAATATAATAGATTTAAAAAGAATATTCATAGCTAACCTTTAGTATTAAAAATTACTTGTATTATAACAAAGTTCTTTGCAATTGGGATAAATGTTTCACTTAATTAAGTTAAATTATAAGAGATTATATTAGAAAGTTCTGCTATATTAAATTGATTATAAAAAAGGATCTCTTATTAAAAAATCAATTTATACAATTTTAGAACATCCTTATGACCATAGGTTAGGAAGTATTGTTCATTTCTTTATTTTTACCAATATTTTAATTAATATTTCAATAATGTTTTTACTTACTGAAGACTCATTAAAAGAGTATTATGAGATATTTGAGATAATAAATTTAATCAATGTTATTATATTTATTATTGAATACGTATTTAGATTATATGCTATAGGATATGATAAATCAACTACAAGAACAAAATATGCAATGACCCCATTTATGATTATTGACCTATTAGCAATATTACCAACTATTTTAGTATTTCTAGGTATTAATACTAGTTTTTTAAGAGCTTTACGAATTGTACGAATATTTAAACTCTTTAAATTTGCAAAGTACTCTGAAGTAGATGAGATGATTATGAAAATTTTGAGTGAAAAAAAAGAAGAGTTTATTTTTATTTTTGCTGCAATTTTAATATTATTATTTACTATTACTCCACTTGCATATTTCGCAGAACATGATGCACAACCAGAAGTATTTAGATCTATGTCTACAACACTATGGTGGTCAGTCACAACATTTACAACTGTGGGATATGGAGATATGTATCCTATTACAACCTTTGGTAAGTTTATCACTACAATAATTAGTATCCTAGGAATTGCTTTTTATGCAATTCCTGGTGCTATATTTACAGCATCGTTATTGGAAGAATTAAAACAAAAGAATAAGAAAAAAAAGACAAAAGAATAGATGTTATGACCAAACTTTTTTTGAAAACAAGGTCAATCCATAACCAACACTTGTAAAAACATCTGTATGAACTATATTATCTTTTGAGAAATATTTTTCATACAAAGCTTTTACTTCTGGTACTAATGTAGAACCACCAGTTAAAAATACTTTATCTATTTGTTCAAAAGATATATTTGCTAATTTTATAGTTTCATGTAAAGCTTGATCAATCTCTTGAATATTATTGTAAATAGTTTTATTAAAACTTTCTCTACTCAAATCCAATAAAAAAGGATCTGAAAATAGATTCATATCCATTGTTGTTGTTTGATTTGAAGATAAATCCATTTTGGCATTCATTATAATATTTGAAAAGTCAAAAAATAAATTATCTTGAATAAGCTCTAATAATCTTTGTAGTTTTTCTTTATTATGTGACCGAGGGATAAGTTCTTTAAGTCTAAGAATAGTTTTTTGATTGATTAGTTTTTGAAACAAATGCCATTGGGATAAATCATGATAAAATAAAGAAGGTACTTCCGTATCTACATTGACACTTTTATATAAACTTCCTTTTCCTAATTGTGGAGAGATAAATTTTTTGATAATACTTGAATCAAAACTATTACCACCTACATATACTCCATGGTTAGATAATATATCATCACTTCTATCTATTTTATTATTGTTTTTATCAACTTTAATCACAGAATAATCCGTAGTACCCCCACCAATATCAACAACTAAAATAATCTCTTCTTTTTGAACTTTTTCTTCATAAGACAGAGCTCCAGCAATCGGTTCGTATTGAAAAACTATATCTTTAAATCCAGCTTTTAAAGCTGCATTTTTCAACCTATTTTCTGCTTGTTTATCTAAGGATTTATCAAAGTCATTAAAACGTACTGGTCGACCCAATACTACATTTTGGATCTCTGAATCAATACTAGTTTCCATTTTATATTTAAATCTTTTTAACATGATTGCAATCAAATCTTCTATTAAATAACTCTGTGTTCCTAGAGTAATTTCTACATTTTCTTCACTACCTAAAAATGATTTTAAAGATTGTAAATACCTTCCATTTACACCCTCTTTTATTTCACTAAAAGCATCACTTCCAATGTAGAAATCATGATCTTCAAAACTGTAAAACAATACAGACCTTGTTTCGAGTTTATTTTTATCTAAATTAATCATGTTAATTTTATTATTATAATTGATTCCAGCAACAGAATTAGTCGTTCCAAAATCAATAGCAGAAGTAACCATATCAAACCTTATATTATATTTTTTGGAATCATACAAAAAACATATTAAAAAAGTATTAATTTTAGTTAGATTAAGACCTTACATCTTTCATCACTTCAAACCAATTTCTGTTAAAATTCTTTTTGATATATTTTGCACTATGTGGCACGGTACAGCCAGAACAATTTTGATGGATATAATCTTTACCGATATATTGTGCACCGTCTACTGATTTGATATTACAAACTGAAAAAAGTGTTTTACCATCTTGTTTTTCAAATCCTTCCATTTTAAATCTAAAATTAGGACAGGCACATAAATAACAGTTTAAATCTTCCATATCATGACACTTTTTATTATCTTTATACAATGGACAAAAATCAGGTTCATTTTTTACCATATTATCAAATTCAAAATACTCTATTACTTCATCTGTAGTTTTGTCTTCGAGTTTCTTCATTACATTTGCATGAAGTTCACCCTGCTTCATAAACCATTCTTCGTATGTCATTATATATCCTTGTCCTATTTCATTTATCATAAATATTTTAAATGACATTTTAACGCAATAATATTAGTATTTCTTAATGAAACTTTTTTAGCTATAAATAATTCAGTTTCATTTTAATAACTTATAAAGAGGATAAAAATCGTAACTATCAGTTTTCTAGATTTTATAAACCTTAATAAATTTTATCTTCTTTATTGTAACCGTATACTCTCACACTTATCAATTCTTATTTTTTCTTTGTTTTGTTTATAAATAAAATAATTTCCCTCTAAATCCCACTTATTTTCTTTTACAATAAAACTTGAACTAAACATTAAAAAACCAGAAGTACAATAAAAAGAAGATCCATTTTTATATGAAGCTATATTTTGATCTGCTTTACTCTTTTGAACGATAGGCATTCCAATTAAAGTGTATAAAAACATAAGAGCGGTAACGATAATTAGAAAGTCTATTTTTTTCTTACTTCCCTTATTTACATACAATGCAATTAAAAAAATCACAAATGTAAGTATAATTTCTCCATAATTTATAAAATCTAACATTTTCTTCTCCATTAATTATTTTAGTTTGTGTAGATATCTTCTGCATAATAATTAATTATAACTTACAACAAAGTAAATATCTTATTTTATTAGCAAAGTTACTTGGCCTTTAATTAATTTTATTAAGCCCATAATTGCAGGTCAGATATATGGGATACAGCTTTAATGATATCTGTTTTAGATATGATACCTACAAGTACATCATTATTATCTACAACAGGAATTGCATCTATTTTATTTTGAATCATTACTTGTGCAACTCTACGTATATCAGTTGTTGGATGAGTAGTAATACAGTCTTCTAGTTTTATATTATTTAGTCGTTGATTTAATATCAATTTTGTATTGTCAACATCATCCATAATAAAATTCAAAATTGTTTTTTTATTAATTATATTTACGATTTTATTAGTATCAGTTATTATGGGGATTTGGGAAATTCGTTTCTCTTTTAAAATTTGATATGTATCATCTAGGGTACTTTTTACATTTACAGTAATACAGCTTTTAGTCATAATATCTTCAACATGATATATAACTTCACTTGTATCCATTTGTGCAATCTTTTTATATGCCAAAATAGATTTATTGTTATATTTATTATCTCTGTTTTTATTTGATTTGTTCTCTATTGTTTGATATAACTCATCATCAGGTTTATGCCTAGATTCAGCTGATTTATCTACATTACGTAGATTATATAAATTATCTGAGCTACTTCTAAATTGTACACTTCCATTATTATAAACAGTAAACATAACTAACTCCTTTTTAATATTATACATAATAATTGTCAATAAAAGAATAAGATATTTCTTGATATAACCTTGACAGGTTTGATTTATATAGTAAAAATGTATTAAAAGTTTAATTTTATTTGTAATTATAGTCGTATAAGAAGGTGTTT
>Ga0105351_1000080_pt1 | contig 38338 bp, 40 predicted proteins | sample EN4Hudsemesocosm_FD_83662 | JGI IMG/M metagenome (GOLD analysis project Ga0105351, IMG submission 83662) | Methane-oxidizing microbial communities from mesocosms in the Hudson Canyon - EN4B Hudson Canyon | ecosystem: Environmental > Aquatic > Marine > Cold seeps | place: Hudson Canyon... | reverse complement strand
TAATTTGTTTCCTTTGTGAACCTGCGACTTTTAAGGACGTTTCATCCTCATGTTTAAAAAAATACGCGGCATGTTTTCCAATGATTTATCAATCGATTTGGGCACAGCTAATACCCTGATTTATGTAAAAGACCAAGGCATTGTACTAAACGAGCCTTCAGTAGTAGCTATTCGCCAAGACCGCGCTGGTGGTTCTAAAAGTGTTGCTGCGGTAGGTGTTGCTGCAAAAGCAATGTTAGGCCGTACACCAGGAAATATTGAAGCTATTCGTCCGATGAAAGACGGTGTTATTGCTAACTTTTTTGTTACCGAAAAAATGTTACAACACTTTATCAAACAAGTGCACAGCAATAATTTCTTACGCCCAAGCCCACGTGTTTTAGTTTGTGTACCTTGTGGCTCTACTCAAGTTGAACGTCGTGCTATTCGTGAATCAGCCATGGGCGCTGGTGCCCGTGAAGTTTATTTAATTGACGAACCTATGGCAGCAGCTATTGGTGCTGGTATGCCAGTATCTGAAGCTACAGGGTCTATGGTGGTTGATATTGGTGGTGGTACCACAGAAGTTGGTATTATCTCGTTAAATGGTGTGGTGTATTCTTCATCAGTACGTATTGGCGGTGATAAATTTGACGAAGCTATTATTAACTACGTACGTCGTAATTTTGGTAGCTTAATTGGTGAAGCAACAGCCGAGCGCATTAAGCATGAAATTGGCTCAGCTTACCCAGGTGAAGAGTTAATCGAAATTGAAGTGCGTGGCCGTAATCTTGCCGAAGGTGTTCCGCGCAGCTTTACCTTAAATAGCAATGAAATTTTAGAAGCATTACAAGAGCCTTTAACTGGAATTGTTAGTGCTATTATGGTGGCTTTAGAGCAATCACCTCCTGAGCTTGCCTCAGATATTTCTGAACGTGGCATGGTCCTTACTGGCGGTGGCGCTTTGTTAAAAGACCTTGATCGTTTATTAATGGAAGAAACGGGTATTCCAGTGGTTGTTGCTGATGATCCACTAACTTGTGTAGCACGAGGTGGTGGTAAAGCACTTGAGATGATTGATATGCATGGTGGCGATTTATTCTCTTACGAATAAAAACGTTTATTTAAGCTTAATACAATATGAATCCTATCTTTAAAGAAGGCCCTTCCTCTCAACACCGACTTATATTGGTGTTGATTTTTTCTGGGGCTTTAATCTTCTTCGACCATAAAATGGACAGCTTTGAAGGAGTACGTGGTAATTTACAATCGTTAGTTAGTCCATTGCAATATCTTGCCAATACGCCTAAACAAATGATGACTTGGGCCTCTGAAAACATTGTTACCCGCCGTCAATTAATGAAAGAAAATCAAGACTATAAGGTTAATGAACTTAAACTGCATGAACGTTTAATGCAGCTTGAGATACTTAAGCTAGAAAATGAGCGATTACGTTTATTATTAGCGTCGCCACTTCGCTCTGAAATAAAAAAAATGGTCGCGGAAATCTTATCTGTTGATAGTGATCCCTATACCCATCAGGTGGTGATTAACCGCGGTGCAAACGATGGTGTATATGAAGGGCAACCGGTACTTGATGAACAAGGAATTGTTGGCCAAATATTACATGTGGGTACTACAACAAGTAGGGTTATTTTAATTACCGATGTAACTCATGCCGTACCGGTAAGAGTAATGCGCAACGGTATTCGATTAGTGGCTAATGGTGCTGGGCAAATTGAAAGGTTAAATCATAGCCATGTATCACACAGTGCTGATATTCAAAGTGGTGATTTATTAGTAACCTCTGGTTTGGGTGGTAAATATCCAGAAGGTTATCCTGTTTCAACGGTGACCATAGTAACTCAAGATTTATCCCGCCCTTTCGCCCAAGTCTATAGCCACCCGGTGGCTAAAATAGATCGTTTACGTTATTTATTATTATTATGGCCAGAAAAAACCACTGAAACCTTTGCTACCAAAGATAAAAAAGCGCAAGTGAGTAAGGAGAAAGATAATGTTAACAAATAACGGCATTATTATTTTATTTACCCTGCTGATTGCTTTGTTAGCGAGCATAATGCCAATGCCTATTAGCGTTGATGCTTTTCGTCCTGATTGGGTATTAGTGGTTTTATTGTATTGGAGCATTGCGCTGCCCAATAAAATTAATGTTGTTACCGCTTGGGTGATGGGCTTTATTTTAGATGTATTATTGGGGTCAACGTTAGGTGTGCATGCTGCAGCTATGGCGATATCGGTTTATATCATTGTGGTGAATTTTCAAAAAGTGCGTAATTTCTCTCTTTGGCAACAAGCAATGATAATAGGTGTCTCTGCTGCGTTATATCACTTATTAATATTTTGGATGCAGCGCTTTTTAACCGACGTGGTATTTTTACCCAGTTATCTTTATCCTGTTATTACCACCATAGTGCTTTGGCCGTGGGCATTTTTGTTATTGCGCAGAGTAAGAAGACATTTTCGTATTAAATAGCTTTATCGATAAACTATTATGAATAAAAAATTAGTATTAGCGTCGCAATCTCCAAGGCGAAAAGAGCTGTTAGCCCAGTTAGGTTATCAATTTTGTTGTCACCCGGCAGATATTGACGAATCCGTTAATTCCAAAGAAGATCCACTTGCCTATGTTCGACGTATGGCTGAGGAAAAAGCGACAGTAACGGCGATACAATTAGAACAACTAACAGAGAATGTTGTTTTAGGCTCAGATACTTGTGTGGTCATTAATGGAAAAATACTCGCCAAACCAGAAGACTTAAACGATTGTATCGCTATACTCAGTTTGTTGTCTGGACAAAAACATCAGGTACTTACGGCTATTGCTCTAAGTACTAACGGTAGGTTAATTAGTGAAGTGATTTGCACCGATGTCTATTTTAAATCACTGACAGAAAATGAAATTGTCGCTTACTGGCATACAGGTGAGCCACAAGATAAAGCGGGAGCTTACGGTATACAAGGAATAGCAGGGCAATTCATTCGACGAATTGAGGGAAGTTATTCCGCTGTAGTGGGTTTGCCTTTATTTGAAACCGCTCAGCTTTTAGCAAGATTTGATATTTTTTCATCAATTAATAGTAGTAAAACTTTCAAGTAGGTAAAGACAGATGACAGGTGAATTATTAATTAATGTTACCCCAAGTGAAACACGCGTTGCATTGATCGAAAATGGTTTATTGCAAGAAGTTAATATTGAACGCGAAGCTAAGCGAGGCTTGGTTGGCAATATTTACCTTGGTAAAATCATTCGAGTATTACCGGGTATGCAAGCTGCATTTGTTGATATTAATTTAGATAAAGCGGCCTTTTTGCATGCTTCAGATATTAATTCTAAACTGATTATTGGCCAAAATGATTCAACGAACGAGTCATCTACAAAAAATGAATCTACGCCAGATATTCGCAGTTTGGTGCATGAAGGCCAATATTTGATGGTGCAAGTGGTCAAAGATCCATTAGGTACAAAAGGGGCACGTTTAACAACTGATATAACCATTGCAGCTCGCTATTTAGTCTTAATGCCTTATACCAGTCGAGCCGGAATATCTCAACGTATTGAAGCGGTAAATGAAAGAAAGCGATTAAAAAGTATTATTACCCCCTTTTGTGATGACGAGCACGGCTTTATTGTCCGTACGGCAGCAGAAGGTGCATGTGAAATAGAACTGAAGCATGATGCTGAATTTTTGCGAAAGGTGTGGTTAAAAGTCGTTGAGCGTAAAACAAGAAAACAAACTCAAATACCGCTTTATCAAGACCTATCAGTAGCCCTTCGGATCATTAGAGATTCAGTCGGCGGCTCTTTAACCCGTGTGCGAATTGATTCAAAACTAAGTTATGACATGATCATTGAGTTTGTGCGTGAGTTTATGCCAGAACTAGAAGATAAAGTTGAATACTACCCTGGTGAACGACCCATTTTTGATTCCTTCGATACCGAAGCAGAAATACAACGAGCCCTGCATCGAAAAATAGATTTAAAGTCAGGCGGCTACCTGATTTTTGATCAAACAGAAGCAATGACCACGATCGATATAAATACCGGTGCTTTTGTCGGGCATCGAAATTTAGAAGACACCATTTTTAGTACCAATATTGAAGCCACCCAGGCTATTGCACGTCAGTTGCGGTTACGTAATTTGGGCGGCATCATCATCGTTGATTTTATTGATATGCACGATGCAGATCATAAACGCAGGGTTTTACATAGTTTGGAAGTGGCGATGGCTAAAGATAACGTGAAATTTAGCATACACGGGTTTTCTGCCCTTGGCTTAGTTGAAATGACCCGTAAACGTACCAGAGAGTCCCTAGAGCATGTTTTGTGTAGTGAGTGTTCGTTATGCACAGGCAGAGGAAGTTTAAAAACAGTAGAAACTATTTGTTTTGAAATTCTTAGAGAAATAGTTCGGGTTAACCGAGCCTACCAAGCCGATAACTTTATTGTGTATGCCTCTTCTTCTGTCAGTGAGTTTTTAGTGAATGACGAATATCATAGTTTAGCTGAGTTAGAAGTTTTTATTGGTAAGTCGATTAAGGTTCAGACTGAATCGATGTACAATCAAGAACAGTTTGATGTGGTGATGATGTAGCTCACTACGGTAAATTAGTATACATTTTCGATAGGCTTTAGATAGGAAAGTACAGTTTGACGGTATCAAATTTTTCAAACCGCTGGTTAAATAGAATATATAAAAGCATAGCTGTGCTTTTAGTGCTATTTGCTGTCTTGATTAGCGGATTGCGCTTGATGCTCCCCTACGCTGAAAACTACCGCACAGATGTCGAAAATTATATTAATGAGTCATACCAAAGCAAAGTTTCTATCGGCTCATTATCAATGGGTTGGCACAAGGTAGGTCCTGTTCTCATTGCCAATAATGTTAATTTAATTGATGAAAAAGCCGTTGATTTTACTATTGATAGTATTGATATCAGAGTTGATTTTTGGCGCAGTTTGCTTTCACAAAAAGTGATCACCGAAAAGTTTATTTTAACAGGTGCTTCATTGATTTTAGATAAACAAGCTTTATTAAATAAACAAACAAATAAACAAGCAAGTCAACCAATGGATCAATCAACTAAGGATCCTCAAGCATCTAATAGCGACGCCCCTGTTTTAGAAGGTTTAGCTGATTTATTTTATGAGCAAATTGCTCGGTTTTCTTTAATCGATAGTAAAGTGGTGGTCAATAATGGTCTGCGGCAGCGTACCTTCTTGATCAGCCAATTAAATTGGTTAAACATTGATAAACGCCGAGTGGCTAAAGCCGATGTGATTGTCGATGGGCTAACATCAAATAATATTAAATTGCAGCTCGATGTTACCGGTAACAATAGCCAAGACATTAGCGGGACTTTATACATAAAAGGTAATCGCTTAAATATTACACCTTGGTTAGATAAGGTGTTAGCCATAGAAAATGAAAAAACAGACTCATCAATTAACTTTTCTGCGTGGTTAACAATTAAAGATGGTTTAGCGCAACAACTGCAATTAGCTTTTGATAATAGTGAAATAAGTTGGCAACATCAAAATGTTAGACAAAATTTCGCCTTAAATAAAGGGCAAATATTATTAGAAAATCTGAATGATTTAACACAACTTAGTGTGACTTCATCGGCGTTAGAGTTTAGTGCTAATGATCAAGATTGGCAGCCTTTGTCTATTCAGGTTAATAGAGACAATGATAACTTGTTTGCTTACCTTTCTTATGTGGATTTATTCAGTGCAACGCGCTTGTTTCCATTATTTTCGGCAGATAATGAAATGCGCAATATGATAGAAAAGCTATCATTACGAGGTAGCATTCATGAGTTTTATTTACAGGAAAATTCTGAGATTTATCAAGTGTCTGCAGATTTTGAACAATTTTCCAGTGAGTTCTATCAAGGTATTCCTGGGATTGATAATAGCCAGGGTAGTGTGCTTTATTCCGATAAGCAGCTGCAGGTAAACTTATCGGCTAAACAAGGAACTTTAGATTTTGCCCATCACTTTATTCTCCCTATTCCCTATGAACAGTTTGACGCAAATTTAAATATAACCTTCGATGAACAAGGATGGAAACTAACGTCAAAGCAGTTATCTTTGAACTCCAATGAAATAAAATTTTCAGCTGATCTTGGTATAGATGTCCCCAATGATGGGTTAGCTAATATGTCTTTACTCGCCAGCATTACTGATGGTCATGTTGAACTCGCTCACCATTATTTTCCCTTAACATCAATGAGTGATAGCTTAGTGGGTTATTTAAAAAAAGGCCTAGTCAGTGGTGATATTGATCAAGCCTTAGTGATTTATCATGGTGCTTTTGCTAACTTTCCGTTCGACGATCAAAGTGGCATATTTACCGTTGATGCTGAATTATCAGACAGTAAATTTAACTTTGACAATGACTGGGCTGATATAACAAAGTTCAATGCGAATTTAAACTTTACTAACAACAGTATGTTGATTACTGCGCGAGCAGGTGAACTTTCCGGATTAGACATTACCGGTGTTAAAGTCGGTATTGCAGAGCTGTCTACTGATCCTGTTTTAACTGTTGATATCGCACTAATTGATGTTGAACCTGCTAATGTTACACAATTAATGCTTGATAGCTCACTTTCTGATTCAGTGGGGAAAACATTACAGCAGCTAGTCATCAGTAATAAATTTGATGGCCATTTCAACTTAAATCTGCCCCTTGATAGACCTGACGATGTTATCGCCAAAGGTATTATTAATTTTTCTGATAACTTATTAGCACTGCAATCCCCCCAGATGAACTTTAGTCAACTTAATGGTCAACTAAGCTTTAGTAACGATGTTATCAAGGCCAATGACTTAAAGCTTGTTTGGCAGGAATTACCTTTATCAGTATCAATTGATGCGGGTGATAAACAAAGACACTTTAATACAAATATTCATATCAATGCCGATTGGCAACAAGAAAGCTGGCTTGTCCATGTTCCTAATGAATTAAAAACTTACGCTAATGGTCAGCTAAAGTGGCAAGGTGAGCTAGTACTTAATTCACATCACGATGGCGATTTTTCTTATAATTTTTCTGGACAGTCAGCTTTAAATAAATTGGGCTTATCGCTTCCTGCGCCTTACCGTAAAACACCACAAGAAAGTGAAGAGTTCACAGTTAAAGTATCAGGTACTAGTAAAAACTCAACGATTGATGTTAAGTTAGGTGATCAGTTGAGTTTTTATGGTGTGCTTAATCATCAAGCTCCACAACTAGAACAAGTGACAAGTGTTGAACAAAGTGAAATTGAACCTGCCGTTATAACTGATGCAACTGGTATAACCGATGCAATTGAAAATGAGGAGCATTTAGCGAGCTCAACACAAGTCTACTTCTCTAGAGCGCATCTTGTGCTTGGTAATGAGAAAATGCTGTTACCGACAGACGGATTTCATATAACTACCGCGCTAGCTGAAGCTGACTTTGAAACTTGGCAGCCATTTGTTACCGATATACTAGATAGCATTGATGCTTATGAGCCAACTATTGTTGTTCAACAAGAAAACGTTACCCAGCAAGAAAAACAAAATAGTAATACCATTGAACTTCTGTCTAGGCCATTAATTGCTAAACCTGAGAGAATTAGAGGCTCGATTGATAAATTAAATGTATTAGGTCAAACACTAACGAATGTATCGTTTAATGTTTTAGACCAAGAACAGTGGTGGTTATTACAACTTAATGCGAAAGAAGCGAGATCTGAAATAAAGTTTTATCCGTCTTGGGAAATAGAGGGTATTGATGTTAAAGCAGACTTTTTACACCTTTCTGCAAATACAGAAGAAGACTCCGTAGTTAACGCTTTAACACCACTTGATGAGCAAGGTATTTTAACCAAAGAATCCATCACAAAAGAAACATTTATTAATATCCCTCCTATGCGTTTTACTTGCGACAGTTGTCGTGTCGACAAACTTGATTTGGGGCGTTTAAATTTTGAATTGCAGCGACCTGAGCCTACTAAAATCACATTAACCCAACTTACCGCCCGCCGTGATAAAAGTAAGTTGTCGCTGAATGGGCAATGGCAGTTTGATGACAGTAACAGTGAGCAACTTCTATCAAAAACTTCATTAACAGGACAAGTAACGGTTGACGATATTGAATTTGAAATGGAAAAACTTGGTTTTGCCTCTAGCATAAAAGAAAGCGGTGGAGTGCTTGATTTCACCCTTGATTGGCAAGGTGGGCCGCAAGAACTTTTATTTAGTGAGCTTAACGGAGAGGTGACAGCAAAACTTGATGATGGTGTATTGGCCGATGTTGATGACAAAGGTGTTCGAGTGGCGTCGATTTTAAGTTTAGGCTCATTAGCCCGTAAACTTAAATTAGACTTTCGGGATATTTTCAGCGAAGGCATGTTTTATAGTAATATTACCGGTGATTTTACCATTAAAAATGGTGTGATATATACCCAGAATACAGAGTTAAAAGGTGCTGCAGGTGATTTAACCATTAAAGGAAATACTGACTTAACTGCTGGGTTGTTAGATTACCGAATGAATTACAAGCCAAACCTAACTTCTAGTTTACCCACCATAGCTTGGATTGCGACATTAAATCCCGTGGTATTTTTAACGGGCTTAGCAATTAATGAAATAATTACGGCAACGGTGATCTATGAAGTAGTTTTTGAAGTTACTGGCGATATAGAAGAGCCTATTGTTCGTGAAGTTGATCGTAAAAATCAAGATGTTAGTGTAGGTAGTTCTACTCCCCCAGAGCTTCTTGATGACGATCAAAAGTCAAATAAAAAGCCACTAGAGCAAAAAAATAAATTTAAAGAGATAAAAACTAGTAGCCACTCTAGCGTACTTGCAAACAGTGGTGGGGAGATAAATGGCTAAGATTTCGGCTATTCAGCTTTGTTCTGTACCCGATGTTAATCAAAATTTAACCACAATTACTCAACAGTTAACTTTACTTTGTCAACAAGTTAACGATGATGAGCATGTGGTTGTTTTACCTGAGTGTTGTTTGTTTTTTGGTGGTAAAGACGCTGAGCAATTAAGTTTAGCTAAACAAACACAGCAATCTAATCACTTAGTCATGTCGTTAGCCAAACTGGCTGAACAATTTAAAGTTACCTTGGTCGCAGGTACCATTCCTTTATTAACAACCTGTGGTGAAAAATTTACCAATACTTGTTGCGTATTTTCACCTGAAGGTGTGTTGCTAGGGCAATATAGTAAAATTCATTTGTTTGATGTTAATGTTAACGATAATGAAAAAACTTACCTTGAGTCAAAATATACTCAGGCAGGGCAGTCGGTATCAGTGGTTGAACAAGCTACAATGAATATTGGTTTATCCATTTGTTACGATGTTCGTTTTGCAGCGCTTTATAGTAACTTAGTTGTTCAGGGCGCAACCCTTATCACTATACCAAGTGCATTCACTAGAGTAACGGGTAAAGCACATTGGCAGGCATTATTACAAGCGAGAGCTATTGAAAATCAGGTTTATATTGTTGCCGCAGCACAAGAAGGTGTCCATGATAATGGCAGAGAAACTTGGGGGCATAGTATGATTATTAGCCCGTGGGGAAAGATTTTAGTTTGCAAAGCGTTTGGTGAAGGTTTTATTACTTGTGAGTACCACCAAGAAGAAATTAATCGAGTTCGTGCAGCAATTCCAGTGCATGAACATAATAAGTTTACAGTAGAGTTAAATAAATATGAGTAGTGTTATTGATCAAAGTGTTGAGCAAGAGCTCATTGGCGATAGTGGTTTAGATCGAGACTTTTTAAATCTGACCTTAAATAGCATCTATCAAAATAAAGTGGATTTAGCCGATTTATATTTTCAGTCAAGTCAGCACGAGTCGTGGATGCTAGAAGATGGTATTGTCAAAGAAGGCTCTTACAACATTGAGCGCGGTGTTGGTGTTCGTGCTATTTCAGGTGAAAAGACTGGTTTTTCTTATTCTGATGATATTTCTGCCTTATCGTTAACAAAAGCGGCAGATGCAGCTAAGGGTATTGCTGATAGCGGAAAAAGTGATCGAGTACAAATATTTACCCCACAAAAGGGCATCAATGCCTATCAAGCCATTGAGCCTCTATCAAGTTTAAGCCAAGAACAAAAAATTACGCTGATGCATGAAGTGGAAGCTCATGCACGGGCAACGGATAAACGTGTTCAGCAGGTAATTGTTAGTTTATCAGGCGTATATGAAAAAATATTAGTTGCAGCGAGTGATGGTACTTACGCTACTGATATTCGACCACTAGTAAGACTTAATTGTTCTGTATTGGTGGAAGAGAATGGTAAGCGTGAGCGAGGAGGCTCAGGTGGTGGTGCTCGAACTGATTATAGTTACTTTTTTGACGTTGTATCCGGAAAGGCTCGTTATTTATCGTATGCTGAAGAAGCAGTACGTCAAGCACTAGTTAATTTAGTCGCTATAGAGTCACCTGCAGGTGTATTACCTGTGGTATTAGGTGCTGGCTGGCCTGGTGTATTATTACATGAAGCTGTAGGTCATGGTTTAGAGGGAGATTTTAACCGTAAGGGCTCTTCTGCATTTTCTGGTAAAGTAGGCCAGCAAGTCACATCTGAGCATTGTACCATTGTTGATGATGGTACTATGGCAAACAGACGTGGTTCATTAAATATTGATGATGAAGGTACGCCGGGTCAATATAATGTACTCATAGAGAAAGGCATTTTAAAAGGTTATATGCAAGATAAGCATAATGCCGCTTTAATGGGGGTAAAACCAACGGGTAATGGTAGACGCGAGTCTTATGCTCATCTACCTATGCCAAGAATGACCAATACTTATATGCTTGCGGGAGAGCATGATCCTCAAGATATAATAAAGTCTGTTAAGAAAGGTGTTTATGCACCAAACTTTGCTGGCGGACAAGTTGACATTACTTCTGGTAAATTTGTCTTTACCTCTTCAGAAGCTTACCTTATTGAAAATGGAGAAATTACTTCTCCTATAAAAGGCGCAACTTTAATTGGTAGTGGTCCTGAAGCAATGAAAAATGTTTCGATGGTTGGTAATGATCTTAAACTTGATGCTGGTGTTGGAGTCTGCGGTAAAGATGGTCAGAGTGTGCCTGTAGGCGTAGGTCAACCAACATTGAAAGTAGATGAAATGACGATTGGCGGCACACAGTAAACGCAATTTATGAGTCACCTCCAGTGGTTGCAATGATGGTGACTCTTAGCTGGTAAGGTACTTTTGAGAGTACTATTTAGATGTGTGCTTGGGGTCCGCTAGGTATTAGTAAGCTAACAGTTACTTTAGTTTTAACCCTGCCCAAGCACGAGTAAGCGCCCAAACGGCTAAAATAATAAACGCAGTGTGTACAAAGGTAAAATAGGTAATAACATAAACCCAAGTCCAAGCAGAGTCAAAGCCTCCTAATATAACCATCAATACAGATACAACACCTAACACAACAAAGGCAATAAGATTAAGTTTTATGCCTAACTGTATATGGTAGTGAGCTATGCTCGTTGGTGGTACTTTCTTGATTGCCAGCATTAACCAAATAAAGGCAATGCCGGGCAAAAAAGTAAGGTTTAAAACTGATGCCAGTGCAGCATCTGAAGCTTGTTTGGTTTGTTGCTTATCACTCGAAGTTACCGTATCCGTTTGAGCTAACACCATAAGTTATTCCTGAACGTTAATTCGTTAGTTTAGCAATAACAAAAACCAAGAAAAAAGCCAAGAAATAAAATAAATACTTAGCTGGAAGTTGTTCAATAACAATAAATATTTTAGCTTTTACTAAGATTAGCTTTAAGGTAATTAAACAATGCTTGGGTGTGTTTACCTATTTTCTCAGCTTTTTTCTCTTTTTTAGCTTGTCGAATAATTTGTTTTAATTTTTGACGTTCCATTTTTTCATTGTTGCTCAAAACTTCTTCTGCTGTTTCATTGTCACCGGCAATCAAGGCGTCTCTGATGTTTTCCAAGTGAACAAATTTTGCCGTTTCTTGCTGGTGTTTATTGTTCATTACATCAATGGCGTGATGAATTGGTTCGAGATCTGTTTCCATTAATACTTTGGCCATATGACGAATATGACGACGAACAGCTTCATGTTTACCTTTGATTTTATCCGCTAATACCATATCTTCTAACAATGCATCAGTGAGTGGTATTTTACTGCGTTGATGCTTAGACATTTCGACCAAACTTTGTGCGAAGTCCTGCATCTGATGCATTTCTCTTTTTATTTCAGATTTACTTTTTAATTCTTCTTCTAATTCGTCGATATCAGGTGCAGACTGGGGCATAATGTTATTCATCAATACAATAATTGCTCTTAGTATAACGCAAACTTACTAAGTCAATATAGCCTAATTAGATCTCAAGCTAGTAAATAAGTGTAAAACTAGCTAAAAAAGTAGAGAAATCAATCAAAATGACAGAACAAAATAGTCTTACTGAGCAACTTGAACAAGTAAAAGATCGTGTTAGAAAGGTACTTGAATTAGCTGAGGGATTAGGTGCAGATGGTGCTGAAGTTGCTATGAGTCGTACTCAAGGGCTGAGTGTTGGTACTCGTTTGGGGGAAGTTGAAAACGTTGAATTCACCAATGATGGTGCTCTGGGTATTACTGTATACCAAGGTGGTAGAAAGGGTAGTGCATCAACGGCAGATCTTTCAGAAAGTGCTTTAAAGAAAACGGTACAAGCCGCAGTCAATATTGCTAAATATACCTCTGTAGATGATTGTTCTGGCCTAGCTGATAAAGAATTATTAGCTATGAATCCACAAGATTTAGATTTATACCATCCTAAAGTATTAAGCACAGCAAAGGCCATTGAATTGGCTAAAACTTGTGAGAATGAAGCGTTATCATTTGATAAACGTATTACCAACTCTGATGGTGCCACACTTGATAGTTTTGAAGGTTTTAAAGTTTATGGTAATAGCTATGGTCAATTAGTCGGTTATCCGAGTTCACGACACAGTTTAAGTTGTGTTGCCATTGCCTCTGATGGGGATGAGATGCAGCGTGATTATGCTTACAGTGTTAATCGCGATTTTGATTTATTAGATGATGGTAAAAATATTGGTCGTCAAGCAGCGAAAGAAGTATTGTCTCGCTTAAATGCTAAAAAATTGCCTACAGGCAAAGTCCCTGTAATGTTTAGAGCAGATATTGCGAATAGTATTTTTGGTCACTTTATTGCTGCCATTAGTGGCGGTAACCTTTATCGTAAATCATCATTTTTAATGGATGCACTTGGCTCAAAAGTTTTTCCTGAGTTTTTAACCATTGAAGAAAGGCCTCATTTGAAAAAAGCATTAGCGAGTAGTGCGTTTGATAGTGAAGGCGTTATTACTCAAGATAGAAACATTATTACTGCTGGTGTTTTAGATACTTATTTATTGACCAGTTATTCTGCACGTAAATTAGGGCTTACTACTACTGGGCATGCTGGTGGTATTCATAACTGGTTAGTTTCTTCAAATGGTGGCGACTTTGATGCCATGCTGAAAAAATTAGGTACAGGTTTGCTGGTTACTGAATTAATGGGACAAGGAGTGAATGTACTTACCGGTGACTATTCTCGTGGTGCTGCTGGCTTTTGGGTTGAAAATGGTGAAATAGCTTATCCAGTTGCTGAAATAACCATTTCGGGAACTTTGCAAAACATCTTTAAAGGTTTAGTAGCTGTTGGTAATGATGTTGACCTGCACGGAAGTATTAGAACGGGTTCTTTAATTATTGAAGAAATGCAAGTCGCTGGAAACTAGCGAACATTTCTAATGGTAGGTTATACTTCGCCTAACCGAGAATTGTTGAGTTTTAAAGTTCAACAATTCTCCATCTTCTGCTTTGTATTCATCACACTTTTTGAATGTATTTATCGCTGACTTCTCCAATACTACATTTCTAAAGCTTATCAAAGGAACTGAAATGAAGTTAAATAAAGATTTAACCCATGTGATTGCCAAAACCCTCACTATTTTTTATTTATTCGGCCATGCAACATTTGCGTATTCTTGTGAGCAGGCACAAATTATTGATTACGACTATCAGGTAAAGGAAACGTTAGGAAGTCGTTACTCGACCTTCGGTAGATTATGGACACTTGATAATGAAAAATCTTGTACTGAGGCGTTAAAACATAATGCTTGTTTAAGTATAAAACCTGAAGGGAGTTTTGCTGAGGTGACAATTCAAATTCACAAAAATAGCGGCACTTCTTCAAAGTATACTCAAAAAGTTCGTTATAACTCTTCTGAAGTTATTCGTTTCAATGCGATGGCAATGGACGTTTATTTAAAATTATTTGTCTCTAATACTATTTCAGATCTAAAAATGTCGGGGAAGTCATGTGAAGATGGTTTTCCAAATATGCCTCGGCAGGTTACGCGAGATGAGTTAAACAATATGTTTAAAAAATAAATTGCTTGATCGAGTGATCTTTTGTGTTGTCTTTAAATTGTCAGCTGGTGAGAAAGGGGTATTAGCTTTTTGCTCGTTTTTTATACAAAACTAAGTTAGTAATAAAGTTGCAGTACCCAAAAAGGCAAAAATTCCTACAACATCTGTGATTGTCGTTAATAACACAGTGCCAGCAAGTGCGGGATCAATATTCATCCTTTTTAATCCCAATGGAATAAGTACACCAGCTAAACCAGCAGCTGTCATATTCATTAACATCGCAAAGGCAATTACGCCTCCTAACATTATGTCTTGTTTCCATAGTGCAACCACAGTGGCGATAAGAAAAGCCCAAATAAGGCCATTGAGAAAACCTACCGCCAGTTCTTTGGTTAGCAATGCACGAGAGTTGCTGTCACCTACTTGTCCTAAAGCCATACCGCGAATAACTAATGTTAAGGTTTGATTACCCGCAACACCACCCATACTAGGAACTAGGGAGTTAAGAACAGCAAGGATTGCAAGCTGCTCAAATATACCTTCAAATAGACTAGTGACAGCTACTGCTAATAATGCGGTAATTAAATTAACGCCCAGCCAAACAGAACGTTGTTGTGTGCTTTTAAATACAGGAGCAAAGGTATCAGCTTCGTCATCTAAACCTGCCATGCTCATCATAGTGTGTTCTGCGTCTTCTCGAATAATATCTATAACATCATCAATGGTAATACGCCCTAATAGGCGACCAGCTTCATCAATTACTGGTGCAGATAGCCAATCATAACGTTCAAATAATTGTGCTACTGCGGTATCTTCCATATCCGCGGTTATCGCTTCTATGTCATTGTTGATAAGAGATGAGATACTAGTTTCAGGTTTCGTTGTCACTAATGAAGAAAGTGACACTGCGCCGATAAAAAAATCATGTCGGTTAACAACATAAAAGGAATCGGTTGCGTCCGGCAATTCACCTTTTAATCTTAAGTATCTTAAGACCACATCTACAGATACATCTGGACGTAAGGTGATGGTATCGGTATTCATGATACCACCAGCAGTATCTTCGTCAAAAGACAGTGCCGTTTCTACTCTAGCTCTATCTTGACTGTCCATACTATTAAGTACTTCACGATAGACGCTGTCAGGAAGTGTTCGTAGTACTTCGGCTAAATCATCAACATCCATACCTTCAGCAACAGCAGCTAACTTCTCTGGTCGCATGCTTTTAAGTATGCCCTTACGGACAGACTCGTTAAGCTCTTCTAGTACTTCACCATGATTGTCAGGATCAATTAATTGCCATAGAACTGAGCGTGTTTTTACTGGTGATGACTCAAGGATAAGAGAAATATCGTAGGGAGGCATGTTTTGCAGTAGTTTGCGAACAGCAACGAACATGCCGCTGCCAAGTGCTTCATTAACTTCTTGTAGGCGCTGTTGATTAATCTCTTCTGATATCTCTGGCATATATCAGCCTTTATTCGTCAATGTTTGGGAAAGTAATACCGATATTGATAGCTGTTGCAGTGGGTCATCTTCTCCACCTTCTAGCAACTAAAGTTTATCGCAACTTTGTGTTTTTATCAGCTTTTTTCTTTTGTTTGAGCAGATAAAATCACAGGTTTACAATAAAGTTTTAACTTTGCAGTACTTCGACGGGTAATAATCTTGAATTATTCAGATTCATCAAATTTATCGGTAAATAACTGAGTTATATTTTCTAGTGCTTGCTCAGCATCTTTGCCTTCGGTGATAACTTTTACACTTTTTCCTTTTGCTCCTGCTAATAACATTAAGGCCATAATACTACTGGCATCTGCTTGCCGACCTTCAAGCTCAATAAGAATTTTAGCTTGGAATTTCATGCTTAATTGAGCAAGCTTTGTCGCAGCTCGAGCGTGTAAACCGAGCTTATTGGTGATAATAAGCTCTTTTTCAAGTGTTTTCATATGATGTCTAATTTGTTAAGAAAGTTAAGTACTGGCGACTTCAATATCACGATGATGAGTTTGAATATCGTCGCGTTCTTTTCGAAAGTTATTTGCGAGCAACTCAGCAATATAAACAGATCGATGTTTACCTCCTGTACACCCAATAGCGATAGTGACATAACTTCGATTATTTCTCTCAAGGTGCGGTAACCATGTCATCATAAAGCTATTAATTTGCCAGATAAATTTTGTGATAATAGGTTGACTGGCTAAAAAATCTTTAACGGGTTGATCTAAGCCGGTCATACCTTTAAGCTCTTTTTCCCAAAAGGGGTTCGGTAAGAATCGAGCATCAAAAACAAAATCAGCATCAACAGGAATACCATGTTTATAACCAAAAGATTCAAAAACTAAGACCATTGCTCCGGTTTTTTTACCCAAAATACGCTCTCTCACTAAATCAGCGAGTTGATGAGGAGTGAGTTGGCTGGTATTTATATACAGGTCGGCTCTGATGGATATTGGTTCAAGTAATTCTTTTTCTAGGGAAATTGCTTGATCTAAAGCGACGTTTTCTTTAATTAACGGATGCAAGCGACGTGTTTCGCTAAAACGCTTAATTAAGTCGTTATTATCGGCATCTAGATAAAGAATGTTGAGTTCAACCGCGCTGGGTAAATAATCAATTATTTCAGGAATATCTGCAGGATCTTTAGGTAAATTACGAACATCTAAGCTCACCGCAACAGTTTCGTAGTCATTAATTACCGTATGAATTAGAGCTGGTAATAAATTAATTGGAATGTTATCAACACAATAGTAGCCTAAATCTTCTAGTACTCTAAGTGCGACGGATTTACCTGAGCCAGAACGACCACTGACGATGATGAGTTTCATATCTTTACCTGAATATGTTAATTTTTTTATGCGTTGGTAGACTAATTGATGGTTTGAATAAGTTCAAAAAGCTGCTCGTTTGTACGACATTTTCTGATTAATTTACCATTGTTTTTATTGCTAAATAATTTAGCGATGCTTTGAAGAGTACTTAAATGTTCATCACAACAATCTTCAGGAACAAATAGGGCTATGAAGATATCAACGGCTCGATTGTCTATAGCATCAAAGCCAATCGCTTGCTCAGTGGTTATTAAAACTGCTACTACTTGCTGAGTATTATTGAGTCGACCATGAGGAATAGCGATCCCACTGCCTATTCCCGTACTGCCCATTTTTTCCCTTTCCATTAAGCTGTCTAGTAGCTGATGTTGATCAAGGTCGGGAATTTTATTAACGGCAAGAGAGCAAATTTTCTCTAAGATGCGTTTTTTGCTATTAATTGACACACAGCAGCAGGTGCTGTCTTGGGTTAGAATATCTTGCAACTTCATAGTATATTTCTGCGGTTCGTAGGGTTGAACATCATTTTTACTTTCTTACTTAAAGTAATTTACAATAATAGCTAAGCAAGAAAGTAATCGTCATGAACAACTAATGATTATTGATTTTGCCTTTGTATTTTAGGACTTGTTTATCAAGTTTATCTATCAAAGAATCAATGGCTTTATACATATCTTCATTATTCGCAGAGGCAAAGAGTTCATTACCTTTGAGATGTATTGTCGCTTCTGCCGACTGCTTAAGTTTTTCGACAGTTAATACAATATGAACATTGTTAATATGATCGAAATGTCTTTCTAACTTGGTGAACTTGGTAGTAACGTATTCGCGTAGTGAACTGGTAATTTCTACATGGTGACCGGCAAGATTAATTTGCATAAACAATATCCTTAATAATGATAATTAACACTAGTGTCTTGTTAAAGTAAACTTTTTCGCTGATTTGAAGGCGGAATAGTCAAAGATTCACGATATTTTGCTATTGTCCTTCTCGCTACATTGATGCCTTGTTCTGCTAATAAATCAGCTATTTTACTATCGCTTAATGGTTTAGCTGGTATTTCTGCTGCGATTAACTTTTTGATTAATGCTCTGATAGCTGTTGATGAACACTCTCCTCCATTTTCAGTACTTACATGGCTTGAAAAGAAATATTTAAGTTCATAAATACCTCTTGGGGTATGCATATATTTTTGAGTAGTCACTCGAGAAATTGTTGATTCGTGCATTTCAACTGCTTCAGCAATATCGTTAAGCACCATAGGGCGCATTGCTTCAGGACCATATTCAAAAAAACCTTGCTGGCGCTGTACGATACAGTTTGATACTTTTAATAGTGTTTCATTACGCGCTTCTAGCGATTTAATAAACCACTTTGCATCTTGCAGATTAGTACGAATAAATTGATTGTCAGTTGTTGACTTCATCGTGCGAGATAAGGCAGCATATTGCTGGTTAATAGATAGTTTTGGCGCAGTATCCGGATTAAGTTCAACCATCCAGCGGCCATTTTTTTTCTCTACAGAGACATCAGGGATAACGTATTGATCGTCACCCTTAACCACTGCATCACCAGGGCGAGGGTTTAATGATTGGATGAGGCGCATTACTTCGCGTAATTGATCTTCTTTTAATTTGGTTTTGCGCATTAATTGACGGTAATCACGGCTACCGAGTAAGTCGATATATTCAGTAATAATTAACTTACTTTCAGCTAGCCAAGGCGTTGCTGAATCAAATTGGTTGAGCTGTATTGATAAACAATCAGAAATCGACTGGGCGGCAACACCGATCGGATCAAACATATTAATGCGTTTTAATACCGCTTCAACTTCGTCGAGTTCAACATCGTCTTTGGCTACACTCTCGAGAATATCTTCACAAGTCACTGTCAAGTAACCTGCATCATCAACGGCATCGATAATTGCTGTGGCAATCGCTCGGTCTGTATCACTAAAAGGAGTTAGCTCCATTTGCCAGCGTAAATGGTCTTGAATTGAATCGGTTGTTTCACCTTGATAGGTATAATCTTCAGAAGCTGTGCCGCTACCAATACCTGAGGTTGAAGTTCCTGCACTGTATGACTCATCCCAAGTGGTATCCATATTCAATTCATCAGGAATATCATTTTTTTCCATTGCTTCTGTGGTACTAATTTCATCAATGGTAGGTGCAGAGTCTTCACTGCCATCAGAAGGTGCTTTCTCAGTAGGGGTAGTTGTAGCACTGAAACCTTCTTCTAGATGATCGGCTTTATCTTCAGTATTTGTTGGCGCAGTTTCATCAACTTCTAGCAAAGGATTACTTTCCAGTGCCTCTTGAATTTCTTGTTGAAGATCTAGCGTCGATAACTGCAAAAGCTTGATGGCTTGTTGCAGTTGTGGCGTCATTGTTAAATGTTGTCCGATACGGAGTTGTAGTGTAGGGCGCATCTACCTTTATAATTATCCTAGTTGTTTAAATAAAGCATAGTTTAAGTTATTAAGTTAAGGGAAATATTCTTAATATAAATTAACTTCTTTGTATGGGTGTCACTATAACGTGAATTGTTCGCCAAGGTATACATCTCTTACATGCTGATTTGCAAGTATTTGATCTGCACTACCTTCAGCAATTAATTCACCATGACTAACGATATAGGCATGTTCACAAACGTCGAGTGTTTCTCTAACGTTATGGTCGGTAATTAGAATGCCAATACCACGTTCTTTTAAATGGATGATGATTTTTTTTATATCTCCTACCGAGATAGGATCAACGCCAGCAAAAGGCTCATCAAGTAAAATAAACTTCGGATCAGCCGCTAAGGCTCTAGCTATTTCAACACGGCGGCGCTCACCACCAGAAAGGCTCATGCCTAAGTTATCTTTAATATGACCAATATGAAATTCTTCTAATAAATGAGCGAGCTTTTCTTCACGCTCTACTTCGCTTAGTTCTTTTCTTATTTGCAATATCGCCATGATATTATCACTGACGGTTAACTTTCTGAAAATAGAAGCTTCTTGTGGTAAATAACCAATGCCTTTACGTGCTCTTTCATGCATAGGGGCTAAGGTGACATCTTCATTGTTGAGTATAATGCTGCCACTGTCATTGGGCACTAAGCCAACAATCATATAAAAAGAAGTTGTTTTTCCTGCACCGTTGGGCCCTAATAAACCGACAATTTGTCCTGCAGCAACTGTTAAGCTGACATTTTTTACCACTAAACGTTTTTTATAAGCTTTTGCCAAACCATTGGCGATAAGAGTTGCAGTCATATTTTATGGAGTCGCCTTTTTCTTAGGTTGTAAAACGGTTGAGGTTTTCTCGTCTTGGTTGCCTATAGCATTAAGCTGTTCAGTAACTGTATTGTAGGTAATTTGACTTCCCTTTACTTCACTACCCGCTTGTTGCAATAAGGCATTACCCGATATGACAATAGAATGGATAGCGGGTTCATATTTAATTTCATCAGCTTGAAGAGATATTTTACTACCATCAGCTAATTTTTGTTCGAACTTGGCTGGTTGCCCTTTGGCAATATAAACTTCTTCATCAACCTTTGCTTGATAAATTTTTACTGAATCTGCAGTGATGATTAGTGTTCCTTGTTTAATAACAACGTCACCAATATAGCTAGCAATTTTGTTTTTTAAATCGCCAGCCTGGCGGTCAGCAGAAATAAGAATTTCCTGCTCGAAGTCAGGTTTTTCCTCGGCAATTGTTACTGCTGATACTAGTACCGAACAAAGCAGGTATAAGCTAAATGTTATTTTTTTCAAAAATGGTTTTTTCATGTTCTGTTAATGTCATCTGAGTAGTGTTTAAATCTATAATTAGGCCAGAACCGTGCATGATAAAATTTTTACCATAAACTATCACTTTTTGATCTGAACTAATGATGTTTGTTGTTAAATCGAGTTCTAATACCTTTGCGTGTACTTCTTCAATTAAGCTGTCTTTTTCTGTGCTAGTTATTCTGATTGTATTTTTCAAGACAACTTTATTATTATTGTATAGTGTCGCTTCTTTTGCTTTAACTTGCCATGGTGAACCTGAATTTTTTGGGTATAAGGTATAGTTGGGTAATTCAAAGTGGGTAAACTCAAGTTCGGTATAGTGTTCCATACGATCGGCTTCAATTTCATGTGAGAGTAACCCTTGTGGATTATATATCGCACTTTTTAGGGATTCGGCAATGAAATCAGGTGTTAGTTCAGTATCAATGGCATCGCTTGTTTTTTTATGTGCATTACGCCATTCAGTTAATCCATAAAGAAATGCACCAAGCATAAACAATACTAGTGCCCATCTGGATAATAAACTCATACACTTGCGCCTTTAGCGCCATCTAAAGTGTTTTGACTTTGCATGATTAAGTCACAAATTTCACGTACTGCACCAAAGCCACCACGAACGAAAGTAATGTGATCTGCTGCATTTAATACACTAGGATGTCCATCCAAAACCCCAATACCTAAACCAACATTGATAATACAAGGAAGGTCAGGAACGTCATCGCCAATATAAGCGATTTCCTCTAAACTAATTTGTTGTTGCTTCGCCAGTGCTTTTAAAGCAGGAAGTTTATTTTCTTCCCCTTGGATAATATGGCGAACATTAAGTGCTTGCATTCGAGTGGTTACAATTTGTGATTTTCTCCCGGTGATAATAGCAACATCAACACCACTTGCCCCCAATGCTTTAATACCAAAACCATCTTTGGTATGGAATGCTTTTAATTCTTCACCGTTGTTGCCTAAATAGATACGGCCATCAGAAAACACGCCATCAACATCGCAAACTAATAATTTAATTTTTTGAGCTTTTGCTAATACCTTAGGTTTCACAAAGCCATACAAAGTATTGGAGATGGTAGAGGTCATTATAGAACTCCTGACGTTAATAAGTCGTGCATGTTCATTGCTCCAACAGGAATATTTTGTTCATCAACAATAATTAAACCGTTGATTTTTTTATCTTCCATTATCTTTAATGCTTGAGCAGCTAACATATCAGCATTAGCTGTTGTTGGCGACTTTGTCATTACGGTAGTGATTAAATCTTGATGAATGTTAATCTGTTCATCTAGTATTCTTCGTAGATCTCCGTCGGTAAAAAGACCGATAAGTTGTTTGTTCTTATCAACAACTGCCGTCATTCCCAACCCTTTAAGTGACATTTCAACTAAAGCATCTTTAATTAATGCTTGCGAAGAAACAATGGGCAAACGCTCACCACTATGCATTATATCGTTAAGACGAAGTAATAGTTGTTTACCTAAACTCCCCCCTGGGTGAGATAATGCAAAATCGTTAGCAGTAAAACCTCTGGCATTTAGTAAGGCAACAGCTAAAGCATCACCCATAACCAAAGTAGCAGTAGTGCTAGATGTCGGTGCTAAACCCAATGGACAAGCTTCTTGTGATACTTTTATACAAACATGCGTATCGGCAAGTTTAGCCAGTGTTGATGTTGAATTTCCGGTCATTGAGATAAGCTTAGCGCCAATACGTTTAATTACCGGAATTATTGCCAATACTTCGGCTGTTTCGCCAGAATTTGAAATGGTTAATACCACATCATCGCTTGTGATCATGCCTAAATCGCCATGACTTGCTTCACCGGGGTGAACAAAAAATGCAGGAGTTCCCGTACTGGCGAGTGTTGCTGCAATTTTTCCACCAATATGTCCCGATTTTCCCATGCCAATAACTATCACACGTCCTTGGCAATCAAACATAAATTTGCAAGCCAATTCAAAACTGTCATCGATATATTGCAATAACTCTTTAATTGACTGCTGCTCAATTTCAATAACCTGGGTGGCCAAAGCCTTAAAGTTTTTCATAAATAATTCATATCTTATTGTAGATTATTGAGCAATTTGACTAAATAAAAGTACTTGGTAACCGACAAAACTTAAAAATAAAAGTCCGCCCTTGGCACGTGTAATCCTGAAAGAACCCAATTTTCTGCTAAAACATAAAACAAACAGCAGCAATGTTATTGCGATCATTATCGGTATATCACGTGAAATCGCTTCTGGGTTGACAGGTCCTGGAGCAATTAAACCAGCGAAAGGTAGAACTGCGAGGATATTGAAGATATTAGAGCCAACAATATTACCTAAGGCAAGATCATCTTCTTTTTTCATTACACTGGCAATACTTGCTGCCAACTCAGGTAAACTTGTACCAAGAGCAATAACGGTCAAACCAATAACTAAATCACTCACGCCAACTTTTTTCGCTATCCAAACCGCTGATTCAACAAGGTAGTGAGCACTGAGAATTAATAACACTATGCCAACCACTAACCAAATTACCGATTGTAGGCTACTGGTTGCTTCGGGTAACTCTTGCTCAGCTTCAATGAGCATAGGATCATCAATACCTGTATCTTTTCTTTGTCTTAATGATTTAATGAGTAATGTTGTGATAAAGGCAAAAAAGCCAATCATCAAGATTAAGCCTTCGGTAAAACTAAAAATATTATCTGATAACATCCAGTAGGTGAGTATTGTTAATAGCAATACTAAAGGTAGCTCTTGTTTGATAATAGAAGAAGATACAATTATAGGCTTAATTAGTACGGTTAAGCCTAATACTAGGGCAATATTGGTGATATTTGAACCGATAGCGTTACCAATTGCGGTATCTGGATTGCCCTGCATTGATGCAGAGGCTGCAACCATCATTTCAGGCGCAGAAGATCCCATAGCAACAATAGTTAAACCAATAATCATTGGTGATATGCCAATATTTCTAGCTAAGGAAGAAGCTCCGAGCACAAATTTATCTGCACTCCATACTAAAACAACCAATGCTATTAGCAAAATTATGATCTGAATGAACATTAAAAACTCCAATATTTATACCCAAATAACTTGAAGAGAGAAAAAGCAAAATCGTATTCAGGCAATATAAGTAAATTGTCGCTGGTTGTTCGGCAAAACAAAAGTAATATTCGTCATTGAGAGCAAAAAAATGTGTTGTGCAGTTTCAAGTGAGGCTGAAAACGAAGTATTTTGATAAATATGTTTATTTTTAAACCGATTGCTCATATTAAATTAACGAATATATTTTCTGAAATTTAGCTAGGTAATCTTGTAATAGAAATATTTACATGATTTTTACACTTTCTTACAATACATTACGTATTTTATCGGTATATTGTTGCGATTCTCGATAATTTTTAATGAACAATTACCTTTGCTAAGGTAAAATTCTGCGGGATTTACAATTACATTGATGTTTAGCTGCACTGACCTATTAGGAAATCATGCCTGAAACTTTAGTTGATATAAAAAATATCACCTTTAAACGAGATGAACGTGTTATCTATGATGATATTAGTTTATCGATCCCTAAAGGCAAGGTTACTGCTATTATGGGACCAAGTGGTATTGGTAAAACGACATTACTCCGTCTTATTGGTGGCCAATTAATACCAGAGAAAGGTCAAATACTTTTTGATGGTCAAGATATCCCTAAATTATCTCGAACAGCACTTTATCAAACACGTAAACGTATGAGCATGTTATTTCAAAGCGGTGCTTTATTTACCGAAATGACCGTTTTCGATAATATTGCTTTTCCAATTAGAGAGCATAGCCAATTAAACGAGAAAATCATTGAAAAAATAGTTTTGATGAAACTCGAAGCTGTTGGTTTGCGTGGGGCTCGAGATTTATTTCCTGGCGAACTCTCTGGTGGCATGGCTCGAAGAGTCGCACTTGCTCGTGCAATAGCACTTGATCCTGAATTAATTTTGTATGACGAACCATTTGCCGGACAAGATCCTATATCAATGGGAGTCATTGTTCGTTTGATTCGCTCACTGAGTGATGCTTTAGGGTTGACTTCGTTAGTGGTTTCTCATGATGTACCTGAAGTAATGAGCATAGCCGACTATATCTATATTATTGCGGAACAAAAAATTATTGGTCATGGTACACCTGAACAAATTTTGCAAGATAGCTCTCCATTGGTTCAACAGTTTGTTAAGGGCGAGGCCGATGGGCCTGTCCCATTTCATTTTGAAGCTCCTAATTATCAAGATGAAATTCTAGGTAATATTAAAAGAACGGGTAATTAATGCGAAAAATCATTTCTCAATTAGAAGCATTAGGTGCTAGTACATTATCCCTCTTTAGCGGTTTAGGTCGCGCAGTCATTTTACTGGTTTCGGCAATTTTTCATCTGCCTAATCCTAAAAAAGGTTTGCCGCTGCTAATTAATCAACTGTATGCGGTAGGTTGGCTTTCACTCATTATAATAGTGGTTTCAGGTACCTTTATTGGTATGGTTTTGGCTTTGCAAGGTTACACTATCCTTGTGGGGTATGGCGCTGAAGCGAGTTTGGGACCAATGGTAGCTTTGTCGTTATTAAGAGAATTAGGTCCAGTTGTTGCTGCGTTACTTTTTGCTGGTCGTGCCGGTTCAGCATTAACCGCCGAAATAGGCTTAATGAAAGCGACGGAACAATTGTCGAGTCTAGAAATGATGGCTATTGATCCGCTACGCCGGGTTATTGCACCACGATTTTGGGCGGGTTTTATTAGCCTACCTCTTTTAGCCGCTATTTTTTCTATGGTGGGTATTTTGGGGGCACACTTAGTTGGTGTTGATTGGTTAGGTGTTGATGCTGGAACGTTTTGGTCTGTGATGCAAGATCAGGTTGATTTTCAGAAGGATATTTTAAATGGTATTATTAAAAGTGTCGTTTTTGCTTTTGTTATTACCTGGATTGCTGTTTATAAAGGTTATGACTGTAACCCAACTTCAGAGGGGATAAGTCGGGCAACTACATCAACTGTAGTACAGTCATCACTACTTGTATTAGGTTTAGATTTTATCTTAACAGCGTTGATGTTCGCTCGTTAAATTTCAAAGGTTTGGTGGAAGACATGGTGTCTAAAAAAATAGAGTTATTGGTTGGTGTTTTTGTTGCTTTTGGTATTGCCGCATTATTGATGTTGTCATTAAAAGTCGCTAATAGTGGTATTGCAGGAAGTGGTGATACATATATTTTAAAAGCAAAATTTGATAATATAGGTGGCTTAAAGGTACGCTCGCCAATAAAAGTGGGTGGTGTGGTTGTTGGCCGAGTGAGTGATATATCTTTAGATGATGAAGACTACACCCCAATAGTCACTTTAGATATTTATGTTCAATACAATCAATTTTCAGAAGCGACCTCTGTTGCCATTTTAACCGCAGGTTTATTAGGTGAACAGTATATCGGCTTACAGCCTGGATTTATTGATGATTCTCTTGAGATGTTAGCACCAGGAGATTTCATTGAAGATACCAAACCAGCACTTGTTTTAGAAGAATTAATTGGTCAGTTTTTATTTAGCCAAGGAAGTGATTAATAATGATAGTGAAGTTAAATAATAATTTGTGGCGCCAAAAGATCTTATTTTTAATCGCTGCATTTGGTCTTCATTTTAATGTTGCTGCACAAGCAGGCATGACTGCAGGAAAAGAAGTCTCACCAACTGAGAGTTCTTCATCAAAAGTGGATAAGAAAAATCCATATGAAATGATTGAAGCCGTCGCACAGCTGACTTTTAAACGATTTTCTGATGAGAATAAAAAAATAAAAGACGACCCTAATGTATTAAAAGATATCGTCCGCGAAGAATTAATGCCCTACATCAATTACAAATACGCAGCTTTTAAAGTCATAGGTAGTCAGTTAAAGAAAACCACTGCAGAAGAACGAAATGCCTTTGTACCAGTATTTCGTGAATATCTGATTACATCATATGCGCAAGTTTTTACTTTATATGACAATCAAAAAGTGCAATTTTTCCCTGGGTTAGAGCTTGGTGATAAAAAAATAGTTGCTGTGAATACTCGTGTACTTATGCAAGGTCGAGATGATATAGATATTGCCTTTAAAGTGAGAAAAAATAGAAAAACAAATGAATGGAAAGCTTTCGATATGATAGCTGAAGGTGTGAGCCTACTTGATAGTAAACAAGCCGAACTTGGTAGTATTATCAGGCAAAAAGGTTTGCCTTATGTCACGGCTCTTTTAAAAGAGAAAAGCCAGCGTGATATCATTTTTAAAGGCTCGAAAGGTTAGCGTGTGATAAACAATATTACTCTAAAAATCATTAATGATACGGCGATACTGACGGGAGAGTTGACACGGCAAACGGTTCACTTGTTATCCGAGCATGATAGTCGATCATTATTAAAACTAAATATGGCAAAGATTGATTTAGCTGCAGTGAATAAAATAGATACAGCAGGCTTGGCTTGGTTATTAACTCAAGTTGAATTGGCTCAAGCAAATACTTGTCAATTATCCTTTGTCCATATACCATCTGGCCTTATTAAGCTCGCTGAACTGAGTTCAGTCGATAGTTTTTTACCGATAAATTTATCTTCTTAGGAGAAAACCTTGGACGTTTGTGAAATTGAAAAATTAATTAACGACGCAATTAAACTTGATGAGTTACATGTGGCATTTGATGGTTCACAATGTAAAGTGATAGCCGTTGCAGATGTATTTGATGAACTAAGTCGAGTAAAAAGACAGCAGGTGGTATCTGCACCTTTGGCTCAAGTGATTAAAGAGGGTGTTATTCACGCTATTACCATAAAAACCTTTACTACTGAACAATGGCAACGCGATAAGATGTTCAATCTTCCACTATAAATTCGCTCAGTAACATTTAACTTTTCATTCTAATATAATAAGTAGCTACTCTTGGATGCATTTAAAATAATTGGTGGTAATCCACTACGCGGTGAAGTCACCATATCCGGCGCTAAAAATGCGGCATTGCCAATTTTAATGTCAGCATTATTATCTGAAACGCCTGTTGTTTTTAATAATGTTCCGAAACTAAATGATATTTTAACCACCGTTAAATTACTCACTCAATTAGGCGCAAAAATTCAATGGTTGTCAGAAGACAGCCTTGAAATTGATGCAAGCGTTATAGCCCACTGTAAAGCGTCATACGATTTAGTAAAAACTATGCGCGCCTCTATTTTGGTTTTAGGGCCTTTACTTGCTCGTTTTGGTCATGCTGAGGTTTCTTTACCTGGTGGCTGTGCTATTGGCGCTAGACCTGTGAACTTGCATATTCAAGGTTTGAAGCTAATGGGCGCAGACGTTGATGTTGAAAATGGCTACATCAATGCAAAAAATAACGGACGATTATCTGGCGCGACTATTTTTATGGATACGGTAAGTGTTACTGGTACTGAAAACCTATTAATGGCAGCCGCTTTAGCTGATGGCATTACAATTATAGAAAATGCTGCTCGTGAGCCTGAAATTGTTGATCTTGCTAATTGTCTTATTTCAATGGGTGCTAAAATATCAGGTGCTGGTAGTGATACATTAACAATTGAGGGTGTTGAACGATTACAAGGAACATCCTATAGCGTTATGCCTGATCGCATTGAAACAGGTACTTTTTTAGTAGCCGCTGCTGTAACTCAAGGGCAAGTGAAATGTTTAAATACTGACCCTTCGGCATTAGAAGCTGTATTAAGTAAACTACAAGAAGCAGGAGCTGAAATCACTACTGGTAAAGATTGGATTGAGCTTACTATGAAGAAGCCAGCTCAAGCTGTAAATATCCGCACGGCACCTCACCCAGCGTTCCCAACAGACATGCAAGCTCAATTTGTCACCTTAAATGTATTAGCCCAAGGCACCGCAACGGTAACTGAAACTATTTTTGAAAACCGTTTTATGCATGTGCCTGAGTTACAACGAATGGGCGCCGATATCGCACTTGAAGGAAATACAGCAATCATAAAAGGCGTTGACAGTTTAAATGGCGCCCAAGTAATGGCAACTGACTTACGTGCCTCTGCAAGTTTAGTTATTGCTGGATTAGTGGCAACAACACAAACACAAGTCGACAGAATTTATCATATTGATCGCGGCTATTTACGTATAGAAGATAAATTACAGGCTCTTGGTGGTAATATAACGCGTATTAAGATGTCTTAATTTAAGAGTTAATGCAGTTGTTAGATACCAAATAGGTGGTATAAATCAATAGGATTAAAGCGCGCTTTAATCCTTTTTTTTGTGCTAGGGTTTAACCTACAAGATAGCAAGAGCTATAATCCCTTTTTATCGTTTTTGTTCCAGTATGGTGACTGGTAACTCAATCGAACTGTTTTTACGTAATACCTTAAACAAAATCGTAGTATTTGGTGCTGTTTCTGCAACTATATCTAATGCCTGAGGAATGTTGTTGATTTCATTCTCACCAATTTGGTAAATACGATCGCCAGGCAGAAGTCCTGCTTTTTCAGCTGGACTATTTGGTGCTATAGTTTCAATAACAACGCCATTAAGTTCTCTATCAGTACTTATGCCAAGCCAGCCACGAACAACACGTCCATGAGCAATAATTTTTTTCATAACTTTAGCGGCTAACTGATAAGGTATAGCTAAAAATATCCCCTGAATATTGAGCTTGTCATCAGTCACTTGGCGAGAATTAATGCCTACTAATTCTCCATTAGTATTGATTAAAGCACCACCCGAGTTGCCATTATTGATAGCTGCATCCATTTGTAAAAAATCAGCGTAACTCGTGCTACTTAAACCGATACGCCCGGTAGCACTAATGATACCTTGCGTTACAGTTTGTCCAAAGTTCAAAGGGTTACCAATAGCGAGTACTACATCACCGGGCAACGAAGTTAAGTCGCTTCTTTGGGGGATAACTGGCAAATTTATCGGGCTATTTACTTTCAAAACGGCTAGATCGGTAGGTACATCAAAACCAACTAACTCTGCAGGGTAATATTGTCCACTTTGTAACAGTACTTCAATAAGGTCGGTATTATGAACCACATGGTAGTTGGTTAGAATATACCCTAGTGAATCCATGATAACGCCAGAGCCCAGTCGAGTTGCTTTTACTGGATTTTGTCCATACCTTGGATTCCGTTGAATTTTTGATGAATAGATATTAACCACAGAAGGAGCTGCAACACTAACTGCTCTGGCATATGACACGGCTTGCAGTTGCTGATTAGGCTGGAATAATGAAAATATAGATTGATTACTTTGAAACAATGGAATGATTAGTAAAATAGCGAGAGCAAACATAACGCCATAACTAATTGCTGTTATGACATATTTAATACTAGCCAATAATGATGTTAATAGTTTTTTAATCGGGCTTGTTTGCAAAGTACTTGGAGTCCATGAGGTTTGTTGTTGACTGCAAGTTTGATTTTTGGTCTGTGGTATACATACAAACGACAAAAATTAAAACTGAAACAGCCAATTATTTTGTATAAGCGTAACACAGAATAATGATTTGCTACAAAATGAAAGTTAAAGATTAACTAGGGTATTAAAAAAGGGTTCACTTGGAACCCTTTTTATAAACATGAATTTAAAGACTATCTAACGTGCCATAAGGTATAAATTACGGTTGCCTCTAACAATATTTAAGGCAAAAGTGCCTTGTTGCTCTTTTAATGATTTTCTTAATTCAGCTAGGTTCTTGGTTCTATGGCGATTAATACCAACAATAACATCGCCAGGCTCTAAGCCAACAAGTAATGCGGGGCTGTTTGGTTCAACTGTTAATACACTAACGCCCTGGCCTTTAGCATCATTTTCAAGCTCACTGCCTTTAAGCATTGGATGAATGGTCGCTGCGGCAATATTGCTATTATCAGCCCGTTTTAATTTTACCGCATAAACTTTAGGGCTATCTTCACCGCGTATTATTGTTAATTTAACGGTTTTACCAGCACCAATGGAGCCTATTTTCCCACGTAGTTCACTAAAAGATTTAACTTTCTTGCCATTGACTTGGGTAATAACATCGCCGGCTTTAATACCTGCTTCACTTGCTGCTGAGTTAGGCGTTACTTGCTCAATGAAACCACCCTGTGTGGTTTTTAGCTCCATTGCTTTGGCTATTTCGCTATTAACACTTCTACCTGAAACACCTAAAACACCGCGGCGTATTTCCCCAAATTCAATAATTTGATTAACTAAATTTTCAACCATGTTACTAGGGATAGCGAAGCCAATACCAACATTGCCGCCGTTAGGTCCTAAAATAGCGGTATTGATACCAATAAGCTCACCATTTAAATTCACGAGCGCACCACCAGAATTACCACTATTTATAGCTGCATCGGTTTGAATGAAATCTTCATAATTTTCGATATTTAAGCCACTTCGGCCTAAAGCACTGACAATACCTGAAGTAACAGTTTGCCCTAAACCAAATGGGCTACCAATAGCAACGGCAAAATCACCAACTCGTAAGTCATCAGAGTCTGAAAACTTCACCTCTTTCAAATCATCAGCGTCAATTTGAAGTAGAGCAATATCGCTGCCTTCGTCAGAGCCAATTTTTTTTGCTTTGAGCTGTCGACCATCTTTTAAAGTAATAATGATTTCATCGGCTTCAGCAATAACATGATTGTTAGTGACCACATAGCCTTCGTTAGCATCGATAATAACCCCGGATCCTAAACCACGAAACTGACGTTCTTGTGAGGGATCTTGACGAGGGTTACCGAAGAAAAATTTAAAAGCATCAGGAACCTGCTGTTTTACTTCATGAGTACCTTTGACAGAAATAAGCACAACCCCAGGGGTCACGTTTTCAAGCATAGGAGCCAAACTTGGCATTGTTTGACCGTTTAAAGAAAGGGGAATAGCAGCATAGCTTGGCAAGCTTGCTAAGGTGAAATTACTTGAGATTAACGCTGCACTAATTAGAATTGATAATTTTTTCATACTTAAAAGACTCCTTAAAAAATAAGCATACCCCATAACAGACCGTCCTTGTGCCTGTTAGTTCAGCAAATCTTACTTGGCAGTTGTAACACTTTGTTTCGAATCATCAAACAAACCACTTGGATTACCTGAGTAATCAAGAGGCGGCTCAGTTACTGCTTCTTGGCTGGTCACTTCGCGTTTATCATGACGAAGATTTACTGTTTGTGCCAATTGCTCTTGGGTTTCTTTAGAGAAAAATGGCATAGCATCATTTGCCGGAGTTGCTTGTTGCAATAGTTTCGTGCTTTGTTCCATTTGACTCATCGCCGTTTTACAAGTGCTATTCATTTGCTCTAATAGTTTTGTTGAACTGTCTAAATGTTCAGCGACATCAAGTTTGTATTGCACCAGTGCCGCTTCACTTTCACTAGCCTGTTCAGCTAGTTTTTGTTGTTCTTGATTTGATGCTGATAAAAAACGATTGGCAAAAAAACCAGCAAAAGCGCCAGCGATAAAAACAATTATTCCAATAACTATATCCATACTTCATTACCTCTTATTTTCGCGTATCATTTTATATAAAAACTAAATCGAATTTTATTCTACTTTATTTACACAAGTAGATATTAATACTATCCGATTGTTATAATATAGCGCGCCTTAGGTCGTTTATACAAAGCTATCCTTGGGATATCTTAAAAAAACATTAGTTTTTCAATTTATTGTAAAAAAATGGTTATCAAATGATTAAACTTTCTCCACTTCAGCAATATAACTTAGATTTAACACGCGAAGATTTTCAGTATGATGCTGCTCAAGAAAATGCAGTTAAACACCTGCAAAGACTTTATGACGACTTACAAAGTAAACCACTTGCTGTTTCAGGATTTAAAAAAGTACTAAATCGCTGGAAAAAAGTTTACACAAAACCTGAGATAAAACCCATTAAAGGTATTTATTTTTGGGGAGGGGTGGGCCGCGGAAAAACTTATCTTGTTGATACTTTTTTTGATTGCTTGCCATTTGAAAATAAAACCAGAGTGCATTTTCATCGTTTTATGCACCGTGTTCATCAAGAGCTTAAGGGCTTAACTGGACAGTCTGATCCGCTGAAAATTATCGCCAAGCGTTTTGCTCAAGAAAGCTGCATTATATGTTTTGATGAGTTTTTTGTTTCTGATATCACCGATGCAATGATATTAGGAACCTTATTTGAAGAGCTTTTTTCTCATAATGTTACTTTAGTTGCAACGTCTAACATCATCCCTGATGAATTATACCGCAATGGATTACAACGTGAGCGCTTCTTACCTGCAATAAAGTTGATAAACCAACATACTGACATTGTTAATGTTGATAGTGGTGTGGATTATCGGTTAAGAACATTAGAGCAAGCTGAAATTTACCATTTTCCTTTAGACAATAAAGCAGCGGAAAACTTAGCCGACTATTTCATTCGTTTATCTGCAGAAGTAGGGAAAAAAAATAGCAATATTGAAATAAATAACCGTCAATTACCAACCGTAGAGGTATCAGACGGTGTCGTACATTTTGAATTTAGCCTTTTATGTGAAACAGCCCGCAGTCAAAGTGATTATATGGAAATTAGTCGATTGTTTCATACTGTATTGCTAGCTAATGTAACTCAAATGGGCAGTGAAACTGATGACTCTACACGTCGTTTTATTGCCCTTGTGGATGAGTTTTATGAACGTAACGTTAAACTTATCATTTCTGCAGAAGTTGCATTAGAAGCGCTTTATAGTGGTGGTCGTTTAACTTTTGAATTTAAGCGCTGTTTATCGCGTCTTCAAGAAATGCAATCTCATGACTATTTAGCTTTAGAACATTTACCATAACAAAACTCTGCATTAAAGCTTGAGATGGTTATTAAAAAACGCTAGTGAGATAAATACTCTCATGCTTACAGTAACTAGTATTTTTGAATTTGTATTTAAGCTAAAACTGATGAATACAAGTGGCAAACCTTCAGTTAAATTGAAGAAAGTTCTCCAGAACTAAAAAATAGGCGTGATCTTTAGCTTTAACTTCTGTACAATGCGCGTCCCTACGTTACTAACGTCTGATGTTTTTTCCAGAACACAGACAGGGGCTCGATACTCGAAGGGGTAATTGCGTAGTCTTTTTTTAACCGACAGGTTGTTGATTTTATTTCTTTATAGAATTGGGTTAACAATGTGTTATTAGGTGTAACAATATTAAATTTGGGTTTTAAAATGAAAACATTTGTAGCAAAACCAGAGAGCGTTGAACGCGAATGGTTCTTAGTGGACGCCGAAGATAAAACTTTAGGTCGTATCGCTACTGAAATTGCAACCCGTTTACGCGGTAAGCATAAACCAGAATACACTCCTCATGTTGATACTGGCGATTATATCGTTGTTATTAACGCTGAGAAAGTAAAAGTAACTGGTAACAAAGCGAAGGGTAAAATTTACTATTCGCATACTGAATTCCCTGGTGGACTTAAGCAAATTAGCTTTGAAAAGCTAATCGAAAAAGCACCAGAGCGTGTACTTGAATTTGCAGTAAAAGGCATGTTACCTAAAGGTCCTTTAGGTCGTGATATGTTCCGCAAACTTAAAGTATTTGCAGGCCCTGAGCATGCCCATACGGCTCAACAACCACAACCTTTGGAGTTATAGACAATGGCTGATAATCAATATTACGGTACTGGTCGTCGCAAGAGCTCTACAGCTCGTGTGTTTATGAAGGCTGGTAAAGGCACAATTACAATCAACAAACGTGACATCACTGAATATTTCAGTCGTCCTACTGCTCGTATGGTTGTTCGTCAACCGTTAGAGTTAGTTGAAATGGTTGAAAAGTTTGACTTTAACATCTCTGTAGTAGGTGGTGGTATTTCTGGTCAAGCTGGCGCAATTCGTCACGGTATCACTCGTGCATTAATGGAGTTCGATGAAACTTTACGTAGTAGCCTACGTGTAGCTGGTTTCGTAACTCGTGATGCTCGTAAAGTTGAACGTAAGAAAGTTGGCTTACACAAAGCGCGTAAGAAACCACAATTCTCGAAACGTTAAGATTTATTCTTATACTTTTTTAAAAACCGGCTTCTGCCGGTTTTTTTATGCCCAAGGAAGGGCATATGTCGCGAACACATGGATTTGAAAGAACGAGGTAGTGAACCAAGTGTAAAATATGGTAACGACGAGCTTCAACAAGTACAATTTTATTTACCTGAGATATATGGCTCATCAATAAAGCGCATCAATGTAGCTAGCTTTAAAATATGCTGGGTCACCACCAAAAAACATCCCAAATGATAACCACTATCATTAAAAAGCCAGTCCCTCCATTTAATGACACATTTTTTAACATTCATCACTGCAAAACAGCAATTTACCTTGTAAAAAATAAGGCATTTCTTTATGATCATAAAAATTTTTTGTCGCTAGTTTAACTAAACACTAATAAAGTCCTGCATTCTTTTATTTAAAAGAGAAAGTAATGATAAAAATAGCAAGTTTGGTTTTAATTTTTTATTGGAGATTATGAATGAGCAATGCGCCCGTGATTAACGGCCGTCGACGCTTTCTAACTGCTGCTACTGCAGTAGTTGGTGGTGTTGGTGTTGCCGGTGTGGCTGTGCCTTTCATTGCTTCCTGGAATCCAAGTGCCCGAGCGAAAGCTGCAGGTGCTCCAGTTGAAGTTAATGTAAGTAAAATAGAACCAGGTCAACTTATCCGTGCTGAATGGCGTGGTAAACCTGTTTATGTGGTACGCCGTACAGATAAAACCCTTTCTGATTTGGCTAAGCACGACAGTCAGCTTAAAGACCCTAAGTCTGATGAACCTCAGCAACCTGAATATGCAACCAATGAATACCGTTCAATTTCTCCTGAATTCTTGGTGGCATTAGGTGTTTGTACTCACCTAGGTTGTGCTCCAACTTATCATAAAGGTGATTTTGAAGAGAAAGTTGAAGGTGTTACTGACGGTTTCTTCTGCCCATGTCATGGTTCTATGTTTGATATGGCTGGGAGAGTATTTCAAAGTGTTCCAGCGCCACTTAACTTAGTGATTCCTGAGCATTCGTTCCCATCTGAAGGTACCTTGTTAATTGGTGTCGGCCAAGGAGAAGCATAATGTTAATGAACTTATTTACTTCTTTTATGGGGTGGTTAGATAAACGCTTACCCGTAACTGATGCATGGAATAAACATTTAGCACAATATCCAGCACCAAAAAACTTTAATTTTTGGTACTTTTTTGGCTCACTAGCTATGTTAGTTTTAGTGAACCAAATTGTTACAGGTATTTGGTTAACTATGAGCTATGAACCATCAAATGCTGGTGCATTTGCTTCAATTGAATACATCATGCGTGATGTTGATTTTGGTTGGTTATTACGTTACATGCATTCAACGGGTGCTTCGGCATTTTTCATCGTGGTATATTTACACATGATGCGTGGTTTAATGTATGGCTCTTACCAAAAGCCTCGCGAGTTACTATGGATTTTCGGTATGTTGATCTTCTTAGTACTTATGGCTGAAGCTTTTATGGGCTATTTATTACCTTGGGGTAATATGTCTTATTGGGGCGCACAAGTTATTATCTCCTTGTTTGGCGCAATTCCAATTATTGGTGATGATTTAACGCTGTGGATTCGTGGCGATTATGTTATTTCAGGCGCTACTCTGAATCGCTTCTTTGCATTACATGTTATTGCCTTACCATTAGTGCTAGTTGTTCTGGTATTTTTACATATTTTAGCGCTTCATGAAGTAGGCTCTAATAACCCTGAAGGTAATGAGATTAAAAAGCCTAAAGGCAGTGTTAAACCTGAAGAATTGAGCAAGTTTACTTTCCATAAGCAGTATTCTGAAAAATACGATATTGTTGATGCGGTTCCTTTCCATCCTTATTATTCTGTTAAAGATATTATGGGTGTTGTTGGTTTCTTAATTCTATTCTGTTGGGTAATGTTCTTTGCTCCAGAAGGTGGCGGTTACTTTATGGAAGCGCCAAACTTTGAACCAGCTAATGGTCTTAAAACGCCTGAGCATATAGCACCTGTTTGGTACTTTGGTCCTTACTACACCATTTTACGTATTGTTCCTGATAAATTATTAGGCGCTATCGCAATGTTCGGCGCTATTGTTATGTTGTTCTTGTTGCCATGGTTTGATCGCGGCATCGTTAAGTCAGTAAGATACCGTAGTAAATTACACTTATTTAACTTGATTCAATTCTCTATTTGTTTTGTTGTTTTAGGGGCTTTAGGCACATTGCCTGCAACGCCTGTTTACAACATGATAGGTATTGTGGCGAGTTTTGGTTATTTTGGTTTCTTCATTGGACTGTGGTTCTACAGTAAAAATGAGAAGTGCAAACCTGTTCCAGAGAGGATTACAGACTAATGAAAAGATTATTAATTGCTTTATTTACTGTTATTCCTGCTTTAGCGTTTGCCTCAAGCGGTGGTGTACATCTTGATGCTGCTAATAATGACTTAACAGATAAAGAATCGCTAAAACGTGGTTTTGATTCTTATGTTAATTATTGTTTAGGTTGTCATGAACTACAATATCAACGTTATAACCGCACCTTTGAAGATTTAGGAATAGATATCGAAGAAGGGTCTGCTAAGTATTTATTGAATGGCCAAAAGCCAGGCGAGCACATTAAAAATGCGATGCCAGCTAAAGAAGCCGCTAAATGGTTTGGTAGCGCGCCGCCAGATTTAACACTAATAGCACGTTTGAAGCCTGGACCAGATTACATCTATACTTATTTACGTTCATTTTACGTAGACAGTGCCCGTCCTTTTGGTGTGAATAACACAGTGTTCAAAGATGTCGGTATGCCGCATGTATTACAAACACTGCAAGGTGTTCGTACTTTAGATGAAGATGGGCATTTAACACCTGCAACTGGCGGAACAATGACAGCTGAAGAGTATGATGTTTTTGCTCGTGATTTAGCCAACTTTTTTGAATATGTTGGTGAGCCAAATAAGCTCGAACGTGAAAGCTTAGGTTATTGGGTAATTGGTTTCTTATGTATTCTATTTATTATTTCTTATTTACTTAAGAAAGAATATTGGCGAGATGTTCATTAATAACGTTTATTGTTATTTGTGATTTTGGGGATTATTTAGTACTAGACTATGCTCTAGTAGTGGATAGTCCCTTTGTTAGTTTATTAGATTTTAAAAGTTTTAATTGGAGGCAAAATGGCCGTAGCAGCAAACAAACGCTCTGTGATGAATTTATATTCGCATGCAGATGATATGTATAGTCATCAAACACGCATCGTATTAGCAGAAAAAGGCGTTGGTGTAGATATACACTTAGTTGACTTGGCAAACTTGCCAGAAGACTTATTAGATTTAAACCC
>Ga0105351_1000066_pt1 | contig 41910 bp, 42 predicted proteins | sample EN4Hudsemesocosm_FD_83662 | JGI IMG/M metagenome (GOLD analysis project Ga0105351, IMG submission 83662) | Methane-oxidizing microbial communities from mesocosms in the Hudson Canyon - EN4B Hudson Canyon | ecosystem: Environmental > Aquatic > Marine > Cold seeps | place: Hudson Canyon... | reverse complement strand
GGATTCGAACCTCCGAAGGCTGAGCCGTCAGATTTACAGTCTGATCCCTTTGGCCACTCGGGAACCCCTCCACTAAAGAGGACGCATTTTCCTTGAACGTGAGACTGATGTCAACACTAATTTACTTAAAAAGTGTTTGCCTCAACAAACCTTGGTCAGGCAAGCTATTTTAATTATCACTGCGTAGGAAAAGCGCGCATAGTATACTACCTCTGCGCTTTATATCCCAATTTTTGTAGGAGTTTAAAATGGAGCAGTACCGAGGTACTACTATTGTTTCTTATCGCCGTAACGGCCAAGTTGTTATTGGTGGCGATGGCCAAGTTAGTCTTGGCAATACCGTAATGAAAGGCAATGCACGTAAGGTTCGTCGCTTATATAATGATAAGGTGATTGCTGGTTTTGCCGGTGGCACCGCTGATGCGTTTACATTATTTGAACGCTTCGAAGCTAAACTTGATAAGCATCAAGGCAATTTAACTCGCAGCGCACTTGAGCTAGCTAAAGACTGGCGCACTGATCGTATGATGCGTCGTTTAGAAGCATTACTAGCCGTAGCTGATAATGAAACGTCTCTTATCATTACTGGTAATGGCGACGTTATCGAACCAGAAGATGGACTCATGGCTATTGGTTCTGGTGGCCCTTTTGCCCAATCAGCGGCAACAGCTTTATTTCAAAACACAGATTTAAGTGCTCGTGATATTGTTCAAAAGAGTTTAAATATCGCTGCTGATATTTGTATCTATACCAATCATAATCTTACTATTGAAACATTAGAGAGCGATTCATAATCATCATGCATGCATTAACACCAAAACAAATTGTTCAAGAGCTCGACAAGCACATCATTGGCCAACAAGCTGCTAAAAAGGCTGTTGCTATTGCACTGCGTAACCGCTGGCGTCGTAAGCAACTATCTGCAGAGTTACAGCATGAAATCACGCCCAAAAATATACTAATGATTGGTCCGACAGGCGTAGGTAAAACTGAAATAGCCCGTCGATTAGCAACATTAGCCAATGCACCTTTCATAAAAATAGAAGCCACTAAATTTACTGAAGTAGGTTATGTGGGTCGCGACGTAGAATCTATTATTCGCGACCTTGCTGAAATGGCCATGAAAATGTTGCGTGAGCAGGCCACTAACGCTGTAAAAGAAAAGGCAGAAGATGCTGCTGAAGAACGAATTTTAGATGCCCTACTTCCACCAGCTCGCGATAACGACCTTGATGAAGACTCAACGACACGTCAACGCTTTAGAAAGATGTTACGTGAAGGAAAGTTAGACGATCGTGAAATAGAATTAGAACTCAATGCACCCAGTGTTGGTGTTGAAATCATGTCTCCGCCAGGTATGGAAGATATGACAAATCAATTACAAGACATGTTTCAAAGCATGGGTTCTTCCCGAACAACAACACGCAAATTAACTGTTGCAAAAGCATTACGTTCACTGACTGATGAAGAAGCCGAAAAGCTTATCAATGAAGAGGATCTAAAAGCTCAAGTGATTGATTCTGTAGAACAGGATGGCATCGTTTTTCTTGATGAGATTGATAAAATCACCCATCGAAGCGAAGCAGGTGGTGGTTCAGATGTGTCTCGTGCAGGTGTACAACGTGATCTATTACCCCTTGTTGAAGGCAGTACCGTATCGACAAAGTACGGCATGCTTAAAACTGACCATATTCTATTTATAGCATCTGGCGCCTTTCATTTAAGTAAGCCATCTGATCTGATTCCTGAATTACAAGGTCGTCTTCCCATTAGAGTGGAATTAAGTGCACTAGGTGCCGATGAGTTTGTACGCATCTTAACGGAACCTGATTCATCCCTAACAGAACAATATATTGCACTTTTAGGTACAGAAGGCTCACAACTCTCATTCACAGATGAGGGCTTGCATCGTATCGCCGAACTAGCCTGTCAAGTAAACGAGCAGACTGAAAATATCGGTGCACGTCGCCTACATACTTTATTAGAAAAGCTACTTGAAGAGATTTCTTTTAATACAACAGATGATGATGCCAAGACCATTAGTATTGATGCGGACTATGTAAATCAACAATTAGGTGATCTTGTCCAAGATGAAGATCTTTCTCGTTATATTCTTTAAGGGCTCATATATCTAATGGCAAACACAAACCTCCCAACAGAAATCACGCTACATCAGCAATCAAAAAGTCTGGAACTAGCCTATGGTGAAACGCATTATTACTTAGCTGCTGAATATTTGCGGGTTTATTCGCCTTCGGCAGAAGTACGTGGTCATGGCGTTGGACAAGAAGTATTACAAACCAATAAAGAACAGGTTGGTATCGACCAGCTAGAACCCAGTGGTAACTATGCCTTAAAGATTTATTTTGATGATGGCCATGATAGTGGTTTATTTACTTGGGATTATTTATACGACTTAGCCGCACAACACGATGTACACTGGCAAGATTATTTAAATCGGCTTGAAAAAGCGGGTTATCAACGACAAGTAGATTAAAAGGGTTGAACCGTGGAAGATAAAAAAACCACTCACTTTGGCTATAAAGAAGTACCCACCGAAGAGAAAGTAAAACATGTAGCTGGTGTATTCCACTCTGTTGCCGGTAAATATGATTTGATGAACGACCTCCTATCGATGGGCGTTCATCGCCTTTGGAAGCGATTCACAATCCACACAAGTGGTGTTCGTCGTGGTGCTAAAGTGCTTGATATTGCCGGTGGTACAGGTGATCTTGCATTAAAGTTTTCAAAACTTGTTGGTAACACGGGGCAAGTTGTCTTAGCCGATATCAATGCCAGCATGTTGAATGTTGGTAGAGAGCGACTAACGGATGAAGGTATCAGCGGTAATATTAATTATGTTCAGGCCAATGCCGAATGTCTGCCCTTCCCTGACAATACATTTGACGTTATCACGATTGCTTTTGGCCTTCGAAATGTAACGGATAAAGATGCAGCGCTACGTTCTATGTTTCGTATTTTGAAACCAGGTGGTCGTTTATTAGTTTTAGAGTTTTCTAAACCCTCTAGCTGGTTAACACCGATATACGATACCTATTCCTTCAAACTCTTACCTAAAATAGGTAAAATATTTTCGAATGATGAAGAGAGCTACCGTTATTTAGCTGAATCTATTCGCATGCATCCCGATCAAGAAACAATGAAATCAATGATGAGTGATGCTGGGTTTGAACGATGTGACTATCATAATATGAGTGCAGGTATTGTTGCTTTACACAGTGGTTACAAATTTTGAGCCTACTCAAACCACTTGAAATAGCACTTAACTCAACGCTATCACACGATCTTGAAACCAAAGCCAAACTCGACCAATTTGAAGATCGTTGTATTGCGATTAATATCAGCGACTTTAATAAAACTATCAACGCGCTCGTCCTGCAGCAACAAATACACTTATCTATTGATGCCGAACAGGCTGCCGATCTAAGCATTACAGGAAAAGCACTTACCTTAGCTAAATTAGGTAGTGATCCTGAAAGCCTCTTCTCATCTGATATTGATATTCATGGTGACGTTCAATTTGCCAAACAACTACGCGACTTACTGGAAGGCTTTGATTTTGACTGGGAAGCTCAATTAGCAAAAGTGACAGGAGACACACTGTCATACCCTATTGCACATGGCATTCGACAAGTCGGACGCTGGGCTAAAAACACGCATAATTCACTACAAGAAAGTACAGCTGAATATCTTAAAGAAGAAGTTCGCATCCTACCTGATAAGTCACAAATAAATGATTATATGTCCTATATTGATACATTACGTGCAGATAGTGATCGTCTCGAAGCTCGAATCAAAAGATTACAATCATGAAACTACGCCATATTTTCCGCCTAATACAAATCAATCATGTGCTCGCCAAGCACCGTTTAGATGAGTTCATTCAAGCCACACATTTGCTCCGCCCTTTACGATTTCTAAGTTACTTATCTCCATACCGCTGGACTCATAGTACAGATACCCCTAGAGCAGAACGACTTCGCCTCGCATTAGAAGATCTGGGTCCTATATTTGTTAAGTTTGGTCAAATACTATCAACACGCCGTGATCTTTTGCCTGATGACATTGCTGACTCACTGGCAAAGTTACAAGATCAAGTAACGCCGTTCCCTAATGATCACGCCTTAGCACTTATCCAAAAAGCCTATGGTGATCAAGCACTGGATAAACTTTTTAGCCATATTGATGAGCACGCACTTGCTTCTGCATCTATAGCTCAAGTTCATGCTGCTACACTAATTGATGGCACAGACGTCATTATTAAAATCGTCCGTCCCAATATTGAACAGCAAATTCGTCAAGATGTAGAACTACTCCATACCCTAGCCGATTTAGCACAACGCTTTTGGCTTGATGGTCGACGCTTGCGTCCAAAAGAAGTTGTCACTGAAATAGAAAAAAACCTCTTTGATGAACTGGATATGATGCGTGAAGCAGCATCGGCATCACAACTTCGTCGTAATTTTGCAGACAGTGACTTACTCTATGTACCAGAAATAAACTGGCAGTTAACTAAAAACAACTTACTTGTTCAAGAACGAATCTATGGTGTTCCTATTGGTGATATTGCACAATTAGAAGCCAATAACGTCAATATGGAAAAGTTGGCAGAGATAGGTGTCGAGATTTTCTTCACCCAAGCATTCAAGCATGGCTTCTTTCATGCTGATATGCATCCAGGTAATATCATGGTGGATATTAGCGATCCTGAAAACCCTCGCTATATTGCTGTTGATTTTGGCATTATGGGTACCTTATCTCCTGAAGACCAAAACTATCTAGCTGATAACTTCTTAGCCTTTTTCAAAAGTGATTATCGTCGTGTCGCCGAATTACATGTCCAATCAGGTTGGGTACCAGCCGACACACGTGTTGATGAATTTGAAGCCGCCATTAGAAGTGTATGTGAACCCATTTTTGCCAAACCGCTCAATGAAATCTCATTTGGCCAGGTATTGCTTCGCTTATTTCAAACCGCACGTCGCTTTAATATGGAAGTGCAACCTCAACTAGTGTTACTCCAAAAAACATTACTCAATATTGAGGGGCTGGGGCGTCAGCTATACCCTGAATTAGACTTATGGAAAACAGCTAAACCAATCCTAGAACAATGGATGCAAGAAAAAATGGGTTGGCAAGCAGCACTTGAAAATATCAAACAAGAAATACCTAATTGGGCCGAAACACTGCCAAAACTACCTAGCCTCATTCATGATATTGCTCAACAAGCACAAAATGGTAGCTTAAAAATGCAGCTATCATCTCACGACTTAAAAGAGCTAAAACAAGAAGTGCGACATGCCAGCTACCGAAGTGCAGCTGCAATTAGTGGCGCTGCATTTATCATTGGTGCAGCCGTTATTAAAGGTTTAGATGGCTATGCACCCACTATGATTGCAGGGATCCCCGTATTAAGCTGGATCTTTGGTCTCTGGGGTGGCATCCTTCTTTATTCAAGCCTAAGTAAGCTGTCAGATAAATAACGACTTACCAAGAGCTACACGATAAGGGATTCAATAATGAAGTCAGAGATTACTCGGTTATTTGACCAAATTGACAACGTACCACAGGTACCTGAAGTTGTTCGTATATTACTCTCTCAAGTTGATGATCCTAATATTGACTTTGTCGCTATCACCAAAAATGTTGAGAAAGAACAGATCATCTCAATGAAAGTATTGCGTTTAGCAAATTCCGCTTATTATGGCATTCCTAGAGAAATTGGTTCTATCAAACAGGCCTTGGTTATTCTAGGCATGACTGAGCTGAAAAAGCTCATTGTCGTTTCAGGACTCATCAGTACAATTCCTGATATTCCAAACCTGAATCTTGAAGACTTTTGGATTGATAATTTCCGCACAGCAACCTATGCAAAATGGATTGCCGAAAAAGCAAGTATTCAAGATTCTGATATGGTCTTCACTGCAGGGCTAATCAGCGGTCTAGGTAGCATTCTTATTCACCTTGGCAATGCAAAAGCCGCCAATGAAATTAGTTATCTTATTGAAGAAGGCATGCCACAGATTGAAGCTGAACAACAAGAGCTGGGCTATAGCAATCAAGAAGCCTGTGCTGAACTTTGTCGCCTTTGGTTATTTTCAGATGCATTAACGGCCACTATAGAACAATCTGGTGCCCCGCTAAGTTTTGATCCACAGTCCTCCTCCTCATGTGCGGTCTTTATTGCTCGCTACATTAGTCAATCTAACTACAGCGAAGACTCTAAAGAAGATAAGCTTGATAAATTCCCTCGTGAGGAATGGCTAAGTCTTGGCTTAAAAGAAGAGGATATTGAAGACTGTATGGCTGAAATTCTTACACTTGAAACAGGTCTTGAAGGATTATTAGATTAATAGTCACCTACCCCATTCATCATTATAAGTTAAGTTACTATGTATAAGTTTATAGGCCTTGCCCTAGGCTACTATCTGTTAGGTTTTTTTGGTGCTTTTTTAGGTTATCTATTCGGCAGTAGCATCGACCGCGCTAGAAACTATGGACTAGGCGGAATCAACCCGCTCAGCAATGCCCAGCGAAAAGAAGTCTTCCTAGAAACCGTGTTTGTTTTAATGGGAAAGCTTGCCAAAGCTGATGGACATATTTCCAAAGATGAAATTACTCATGTAGAACATTTTATTCAAAAAAATGGCATGTCTGCACAACATCGAAAACAAGCTATTGAACAATTTAAACGTGGATCAGAAACTGATTTCGACATTACAGGTACATTAAACCAATTTATGACAAGTTGTGGCCACACGCTCAATTTGAAACAAGTCTTACTCATGTACCTAATTGTGATGGCATTAGCAGATGGTAAGCTCGATCCTGCCGAACAAACTCTGCTCCAAAAAATAGCATTACACTTAGGTTATAGCGCAACACAATTTAGACAAATGCTCGAAATGGTACTGAATCAAAGCCATTTCTCACAAGGACAAAGTAGCCAACAATCTCCTGCTTCAGCGTTGAGCGATGCCTACAAGGCATTAGGTGTCACTAAAGAAAATACTGACCAAGAAATCAAACGGGCTTATCGTAAGTTAATCAGCCAATATCACCCTGACAAACTAATTGGTCAAGGCCTTCCTGAGGACATGATTGCTGTCGCTACAGAGCAAGCGAAAGAAATCCAAGTAGCGTACGATTTAATCAAAAAGCAACGTCCCAAAGCTTGAATTTCCTTACTTTGCCCCCATATAGTTACAACTCCGAACAAACCTAACTCAATAAAGGAGCGAGCATGATACAACTAGGCATAGCGATATTGTTAATTTTAGCGATACTCTATTTCGTTAATCGTTTCAGCCGTCAAAAACGGTTATCACTAAAAGAACAAGAGCTTGAAGAAGCCGAATTAGATAGTGATATTCTCGATATTGATAAAAATATTGCACAGGAACGTGCACATCAACGTGATATTCAACAAGATATCAACGATTTAAAAAAAGGAAAATAAGTAATGAATTCTAAGTTTCTCCCCCCTATTCTGGTCATTGCCATCGTATCAGCATTATTAATCATGTCAGCAGGAATCAACGACGCCGGTAACCGTACTGTTGTGCAGTATCCAACGGGTAAATTATTGGTGAAATTTACACCCGGTATTTACATGAAATGGTTTGGTACCACAACAATCTATCGTGATGTACTTACCTATGATTATGATAAAACCAATGACGGTGCGACAGCGAGCATGGTGCAATTAGGAATTCCTGTGCGTTATCAAGATGGTGGTACGGGTACCGTCTATGGTAAAGCACGTTTTTCATTGCCTAATGATGAAAAAACGATGTTAGATCTGCATAAGGCTTTTCGTAGTAATTCAGGTGTTGCTAATAAACTAATCAAAACAGTGACTGAAGAAGGTATGAACTTAACCGCTGGTTTAATGAGCAGTGAAGCCGCTTATACTGAAAAACGGAGTATTTTCACACAATGGGCTAATGAGCAGATTGCCGGTGGTAAATATCAAACAGAGTTGAAACAGATCTCAACAGTAGATGAAAGTACTGGTAAACGTGTCGTTAAAAATATTCCTGTTATCACATATGGTGAAGATGGTCGCCCTGTTCACTTTAAAAGTGACTTAAAAGAATACGGTATTATTGTGAATGGTTTCCAAATTACAGACTGGAACTTTGAACAAAAAACATTAAATCAAATCTCAACCAAACGTGAAGCAACTATGGCAATCATTACTGCCAAAGCAAATGCTGAACGTGCTAAACAAGATGCGCTTACTGCTGAAGAGCAAGGTAAAGCCAATGTCATGACGGCAAAGTATGAAAAAGAAGTTGAGAAAGAACGTGCCGTTGTCATGGCTGAGCAAAATAAAGAAGTTGCCGTTATTAAAGCGAAACAATTAGTAGATGTTGCTGAGCAACAAAAACTTGAGGCTGAACAGAAGAAGCTTGCTGCCACAGAATATAAACAAGAGCAAATCCTTCGTGGTGAAGGTGACGGTGAATATAAACGCCTTGTTATGGAAGCCGATGGTGCACTAGCACAAAAATTAGTGACATACGAAACAGTGATGAACCGCTTTGCACAAGCAATTGAAAAGCAAAAATGGGTACCAGAAATTCAAATGGGCTCATCGGGTGGTAGTAGTGCTGAAGATGGTGGAAGCAGCGCAATGGCATTAATTGATATGTTAAGTGTCAAAACAGCTAAAGACCTAGCATTAGATATGAGTTTGCCAGCAAATAATTAAACCCAAACTCTGAATTGAATGGGGCCTTACATATGCAAGGCCCCCTATTCTCATCAAACGTATGTATACGACACTATGTCATTAGTGACTTTATATGCGCTGTTACAGCGCTAGCATTACCTTGAATGTTATAGCCACCTTCTAAAACAGAAACAATTTTTCCAGCACAATGTATATCCGCAATTGTCTTCATCATCTCTGTTAAGGTCACAAAACCTTGATCAGTAATATTATGACAACCTAAAAGGTCATCTTGCCGACTATCAAAGCCTGCAGAAATAAGAACAAGTTCTGGGGAAAAATCATCAACGATAGGCAATAACTTTTGTTGAAATGCACGCACAATATCCTGATCAGTCGCACCACATCCTAAATGTACATTAATATTAAAGCCCTCTCCATCACCCTGCCCCCTTTTTGAAGGAGAACCGGTTCCAGGGTATGCAAACATATCGTGTGTAGAAAAAAACAGTACATTAGGATCTGAATAAAAAGCCCATTCAGTACCATTTCCATGATGGTAGTCCCAATCGACGATTAATATTTTTTTAACGCCATATTGCTTCTGAGCATAACGCGCTGCAATAGCAATATGATTGTAATAACAGAACCCTTCTTCCTGTCCGGCATTCTTTGCATGATGCCCTGGCGGCCGAGAGGCACAAAAAGCATTATCTACGTTGCCTGAAAAAACGCCATCTATTGCTGCCAATATACCTGCTGTTGCAAGCAGTGTATGCTGGTGAGTGTCAGCATCTTCAGCTTTAATTAAATCAATGTGCTGTTGTGAGTGAACTAAGGTTAGCCATTTTTCACTGTCTTGTTTGGGAGGAATTATCGGTACGGAATTAATAATGTCATGCTCAGATAACTGTTCCATAATGGCTTCGAAGCGTGCAGGCGATTCGGGATGAGCACCGTTAATCTGGTGCAGAGCAAAACGTTCATCAAGCACGAGACCAGTGCGTCGAGAGAATGTCATTGCCTTACTGCCTTCAGCTATAGCCATTAACACCGGCAATGTAATGAATTGTCTTCTCTTCACGCTATAAAACCTCAACTTTGCTCTAGGATCTGTTCTGGTATTTTTGTGTCGCTTTACTGAAACTGTATCTTCAATCTTCAGCTATTTTATGTGATAAACAATAATTTAAAAATTGGTCTTGGGCCATAGGTCTACTAAAATAATAACCTTGATAATTAGTACAGCCTTTCTCCTTCAAGAAGTCTAATTCAGCTTCCAGCTCTACACCTTCAGCAATAACATCTAAATTAAGATTTAAGCCCATAGCGATGATCGTAGCAACAATAACAGCATTATCAGGATCTAAAGTGATATCTTCAACAAATGACTTATCAATTTTCAACTGTTCTAATGGAAGGCGCTTCAAATAACTTAATGATGAGTATCCCGTTCCAAAGTCATCAACTGAAAACTGAAAACCTTCACTCTTCAATTCATTGATAATCTCAATAGCCCTGTCAACATTATCAATAACTAGTCCCTCTGTTATTTCAAGCATTATCCATTCAGGATTAATATCATGCTCATTGGCCAATGTAACTATTTTACTTACAAATTCAGCTTGATAAAACTGTCGTGGACTAATGTTTACCGCCAAATGCTCTAGGTGACAGTCTTTGTCTTTCCACGCTCGTAGATCAGTAAATGCTTGCTCTAACACCCAGTCACCAATAGGAATAATGAGACCACACTCTTCTGCAATAGGAATGAATTTGTCAGGAGACATGGGGCCCACATCTGGATGTGTCCAGCGTATCAACGCTTCAGCTCCGATAATATCACCTGATAAATTGATTTGTGGCTGATAGTGAAGTAAGAATAACTTTTTGTCTAATGCAGTCCTTAAACTGTTTTCAATAAATAGGCGCTCATCAGCCTTTTCTTGCATAGAGGTATGATAAAAATGGACCTGATTTCGACCTGTTTCTTTCGCTTTATACATAGCGACATCTGCTTGCTTCAATAGCCCGTTGGCATCGTTATCATTTTCTGGAAATAATGTAATTCCGATACTCGATGAAATAGAAACCTCGGTACCTTCTAATGAATATACAACATTCAAATGTTGCTGAATTCTTTCTGCTAGATGAAGTGCTTCTACCGTTGCAGAAAGCACATCACCACCAATATCTTCCAGTATAACGACGAATTCATCTCCGCCAATTCTGGCTAAGGTATCTCTATTTCTCAGAGCAGAACCAATATTCTCAGCCACTTTTTTCAATAAAATATCACCCGCGGCATGACCCAACGAATCATTAACATGTTTAAAATGATCTAAGTCGAGGAACAACAGTGCACTTATTTCTTCCGTTCTTACGGCTCTTGAGAGGGCATGATCTAAGCGGTCATACAAAAGCGTTCTATTAGGCAGCCCCGTGATAGCATCGTAATACGCTAATGTTCTGATCTCATCAGCATCTTTTTTTAGCTTACTGATATCACTAAAAATAGCTGCATAGTTTTTGACTGTTTTACCATCTTCTTCATAAATCGTAGTTACAGTCAGTAGTTCCGGATAGACTTCACCATTTTTACGACGATTATATATTTCCCCCTTCCAATGACCTTCTTGAGAAATTTTATCCCACATTTTTCGATAAAATTGGTTACCATGCCTTCCCGAACTAATCTTTGATGGATTCTGGCCGAGCATTTCTTCTTCTGAATAACCCGTAATATCAGTGAAACCCGTATTGCACGATTGAACGATACCGTTAGCATCAGTAATCAAAACACCTTCACTTGAGGTATCAATCACCTGTTTGGCAAGATAAAGCTCTGCTCTAGATTGTTTTAATTGGCTATCTCGGTCACTCAGTGCAGCTTGTAACTCAGTAATAAACCCCTGTCTGATTCCAATCAAAATATCTGATAGATTTATTATCCCGACTAATTTTCCCTTACTTGTTGTAACCCCCATATGGCGGCAACCATGCTCCAACATCATAGACTTTGCATGGTACAAACTTTCATTTTGTTTAACAGAAATAATATGCTCTGTAGCATAATCACCGATAAGAGGATCCTCTTGCTTCGATGAAAGTACCTTCACTAAATCCCGCTCTGTGAAAATTCCTACTTTATCTGAGTTGGGGTACGAAACCGCGACAGCATCAACAAGTAGGTTTCTCATCAGCCGTGCAGCTTGTGACACCCTGTCTTGTGAAGATATAGAAGGGAGAGTATCTCTCAAAACACTACTGACCTGTCTTAAGACTAAATAAAATTCAAGATCGTAGCTTTGAACGATATCCGTTTTTGAGATAATTCCAATGTATTCCCCCGAGTCCTCAACAACTAAATAATGGCGAACGCCATCTGCCTTAAACTGATCATCAATGTCTGTAATATACATATCAGCATTAACCGTTAAGACCGGCGAGCTCATGACTTCAGAAATGGAGGTGAGAGCATGTGTTGATGAACGAGAATCAAAATGTAGTGCATCTCGTTCGGTCCAAATCCCAACTATTTCATTATCTTGCTTAACAAAAATAGAGCTATAACGATTTTCTGTCATTAACTTAGCAGCATCAACAAGTAATGTCGCTGGAGAACAGGTTAATAAGTTAGTGGTAGCAATATCTCTAACAACTGCATTTATTTCAAGTAACTTAGGTTTGGACAATTGATATTTACTCCATTAAACGACTTATCTATCTCATCAGCTTAAAATTTAGTTCACATGTGATGACACGCACTCATATGTAAAAGGAAAGTCTTCAAGACGGTCATATTGCTCAGGGTTTTCCACATCTAAGGTATACACCTTTTGTTTAATACAGCCAGTTTCTTCATCAACAACTTGATAAGGGCTATCACTCGACAATTGTTCTACAGTTTCATCACTATCAGCTTCTTCATCACTAACCTCGTCATCGTTAAAGAACCACTCAAGAAGCTTACTATCGCCCACTGAACCAGAAATACCTTCTAAGCGCCCAGCTGAATAAGTCGAAAAAGATAAACCTAACAATAAAATAAAACAAAATAACTTCACAAACACACCATCAACTTAAATTAAAAAATCATCAAATAGGCACTTTTTATAATGGCCTATTCATTATTAGAGTAAATTGAATATCCTTATTACGACTTTACACTTACTACCTATGCTTCATAAACCCAAAAGGCGTTACGACCATCATTTTTCGCTTTATACATAGCGATATCAGCACGTTTGAGTAGCTCATTAACTTTTACCAACTCTTTATGATTAAACAAGGTAATACCAATGCTGGTACTACTTAAATGTTCTTCTCCTGCCAATGAATAAGGTAGATTAAGAACGCTTAATATATCCTCGGCTCTTTTTTCTGCTAGCCGAGTAGCTTCTACTCGATCTTCACTCAAGGTTTCTAATATAACCGTAAACTCATCGCCACCTAAGCGAGCAACTGTATCGACAGCCCTCATACAAGAACGTAAGCGTTCAGCGACTTATTGTAACAACAAATCACCCACATCATGTCCTCTCGTATCATTTAGTTCCTTAAAATGGTCAAGATCTAAGAATAATAATGCGCCAAACTGCCCACTTCGGTCGCTAGCAATGATTGATTGCTCAAGCCTATCAATAAAGAGTCGACGGTTAGGAAGCTGAGTTAAAAAATCATAAAAGGCTAAGTTTTCAACCTCTGCTTTTGCTTCTTTAAGGGCCGTTATATCCTGAACAGTCCCTCTCATTTTTATAGGTGCACCAGAAACATCAAACTCGGCCTTACCTACTGAACGCATCCAACGGATCTGCCCCTGAATATTGGTAATTCGATACTCGGTATCTAAAGCTGTTCCCTCTTTAATATGCTGGTCTATAACTTGATTTACCCGAGGGTGGTCTTCTGGCAAAATCGCTAAGAAAACATCATCCCAATTAGGTTTATCAGATGTTAACGGGAAGCCTAGTTCTTTGAAAACATTTTCAGAGCATATGCTTTCATCAGTAATAAAATCATATTCCCATGTACCCACACCACCATAAAGCTGACTCAGGCGTAACCTTTTTTCACTTTCTAGCAGCAATAACTCTGTATTTTTACGCTCAGTTACGTCCACAAAAATCCAAATGGATTCTTCTGTTTCTTGGTGTAAAACAGCGCCTCTTATATCAACCCAAATACCCTCGCCATCCTTACGTACAAACCTAAGCTCGTTAAGAATAACGCCCTCTTTCCCAATATTTGCGTAAGCGGAGCCAATCATTTTATAGTCAGCATCCGAGTTATAAAACTGTCTGGTTGTACACCCCAACGTTTCCCCTTCTTCATAACCCAGCATCATCTCAAATGCCTTATTTACCCAAACAATCTTTCTATTTTTGACAGTAACAATTCCAACAAGTTGATTGTCTAAAATAGTGTCTTGCTCCTTGAGTAGCTGCTCAATCTTCTTTTGCTGTTTATAATTATCAGTGATATCTCGGGCAATCCCAAACAAACCAAGAATATCTCCATCTTCATTATGCATTGGATATTTACGATTATCGACCCAGCCTTTAGCCCCTTCAACATCCAGTATTTCTTGCACCTCATGAGCAACCTGCACACCAGAAAAAACACGTTTCTCTAATTCATAATAAATATCAGCATACGCTTCAGGAAAAACATCATAATCTGTCTGACCAAGTAAATCAGCCCAATGTTCAGACGGTTCAGTAAGCGAAACAAGTGTTTGACTTGCTCCCGTAAAAACGTGATTTCGATCTTTGAAATAAATATAATCATCGGTGTTATCCATCATGGCTTTGAAGTTTCTCACCATGGGAGACTCAACCATGCTTTGCCACAAGCTTTTAGCATCTTGCAGTAATAATTCAAGCACCACATCATTATTTATAGACTGCTTTGTGTAACTCCCTTTAATACAACGGATACGACCATCCGCATGCCTTAATCTAATATTAAAGCAATCGTATGGCTCTGTTATATCTGTTGAAAAAAGCTGTTCTGCAATATCTTGATCAGACGTATGAATTTGATCTTGGAAGACCACCTTAGCAGTTACATAATCAGAAGCTTGAAAACCTAATAAGTCCTCAATACTGTCACTAACAGATAATACTGATATTGATTCAGTCAGTGATAAACAAAGTGAGGCTTCGATTAATGCAGTCATAATAAAAGTATGTCTTGTTTTAAGCCTCTTCGTCAATCACTCAAAAGGGTGGTTAATCAATTAATTATAAAAAACTAATAGTCGCACCAGCTAAGTGCTGGTTTAGCCTATTTTATGATTCATAATTAATGATGTGGCAATGACCTTAAATAAGCAATAATCCGGCTTGCTTCTTTAACTGACATATCGTGGAAAACGGGCATTTTACTATCCCCTCCAGTGCCTTCTCTAATTTTATTTCTTATCTGTACATTCAGTAATTTGGTATCTGCATTAGAAGGCATCCCGAGCATAAAACTGCCCGTCCCACCCAATGCGTGACAATCCGCACAATGCTCTTCAAATAGTGCTTTATCCGTTATATCACTTGGATGATCATGGCTGTCTCGTCCACAGCCTGTAAGGTGCAACATGACTATCAAGCTTATCAAAACACTGTATTTCATAAGTACATCCTTATCGCTATTTTTTTAACAGGGTTTCATCAATAGGAACCGGTCTTCCTAAGGCGTAGCCTTGGGCGTAATCCACGCCTATTTCACGAAGTTTGTCTGCAATATCTTCACTTTCTACAAACTCAGCAATGGTTTCTAACCCCATGACATGACCAATATCATTAATAGACTTCACCATTTCAAAGTCTAATGGATCGTCCAACATGTCTTTAACAAACATGCCATCAATTTTTAACACATCGACTTTTAAGTTTTTCAAATAGGCAAATGATGATAAGCCACTGCCAAAATCATCCAAGGCAAACTGACAACCAAATTCAGATAACGATCTCATGAAAACAGTCGCATCTCGAAGATTAGCGATTGCAGCCGTCTCTGTTATTTCAAACTTAATTTTCTCTGCGGGCACATCTCCCCGTTGGAATTCCCGAATAATAAAACCTAACATCGCCTCATCACCTAAAGACTGACCTGAAAGGTTAATCGAAAAACTCTTCACATGATGAAGGTATTGTTCATTGCGACTGATCCAAATCAAGCTATGCTCAATAACCCAACGGTCAATCTGCGTGATCGAGTTATAACGTTCTGCTGCAGGCAAGAAAGCCCCTGGTGGAACAATAGTGCCATCTTGCATTCGAAGCCTTAGCAGCACTTCATAGCTAATTCCACCGTCTCGATTATCCAGCGGCACAATCGGCTGACAATATAATTCAAACCTATTATTGTCTAAGGCCCCATTAATCTCACTACTCCATTGAATTTCGCCTTGTCGCTGCTTCAAGCGTTCACTATCATCCGTGTGCACTTCAACACGGTTACGCCCTGCATCTTTTGCGCTATAACATGCACCATCGACATAAGCTAAAACTTCATGGCTATCTTGAATATGTTTATTAATTTGTGCCAAACCTATGCTAATGCCAATCGTAAACACATGTTCTTCCCAATGAAAACGGAAGTCAGCAAGTAGTTCAATAATTTTTTGACATGTCTCATACGCCTGCTCTAAACCACAATGCTCCATTAACAGAGCAAACTCATCGCCCCCTAGCCGCGCTAAGGTGTCACGCTGACGAACATTGCTAAGTAATAAATCACCGACTTGACGTAACAATTCATCACCTGCGACATGCCCACAAGTATCATTAATAATCTTAAATTGATCTAAATCCATAAAACATAAGGCATGTTCAGATTGATCATCTTTAACTGATTTAATCACGCGATCAAGACGGAATTCAAACTCACGTCGATTGACTAAGCCTGTTAATAAATCATGGCTCGCTTGATACGATGTTTCTTCACTTAATTTCTTCGCTTCGGTTACATCTTCTTGGGTCGCGACAAAATGGCTAACGTCATTATTTTCATCAAATAAAGGACAAATATGTTCTCTAGCCCAATACAAATCGCCACTTTTATCACGGTTATGCATCTCTCCACGCCATTCATGACCTGATAGTAATGTATCCCATAGTTCGGTATATACCGACTCGGCGGTTAAGCCAGATTTAAGAATACTTGGCTTTATCCCTATCACCTCAGCAGCTTCATAGCCGGTAATAAAAGTAAACTGAGGATTTACATATTCAATATTACCTTTTAGATCCGTAATCATTACTGCGTTAGGACTATGTTTAACGGCCAAAGATAGTTTTTCTAATGCTTGCTGAGATTTTTTCCGTTCTGTTATATCGTGAGCAATACCTTCAATACCAATAATCTCATCATTTTCATTCAGTAATGCCGTCGAATTAATAGCGAATATATGGACTCTTTTTTCACTATCTAGCACCTCAATTTCATAGCTTGTATTGCTGCCAGATAATTTCTTATTCAAAAAAATATCGGGTACATATGTTTCGTACTGTTCAATAAACTCTTCTTGGCTATGCCCCAATATTGACGTCACAGATGGACTTACATAATTCAAGCGGTAATCTTTCCCTCGGCTAAAAATAATATATTCATTTTTTATGCTTTCAACCAAACTTCGATATTTAAACTCATTTTTCCTTAACAACTCAGAAGCCGCAGTGATTTCATCTGTTTGCAGTTTAACTTGTTGACGAACTTGATGAACTCGCCCACTCATCGCCATTAACCATGAACCAATTAAACCTAATAACACCAATGCGCCGGTGATCATCCAGAAAAAACTCCATGAAGAATATGTCTGAATAAATTGGGGGGAAGGGAGATAATTAAACCGCCACTGCTGAGGCCCAAACATAATTCTTTGCTCTGATATCAGCTCTAAACCAGAAAAAACAGCAGGAGCGGTCTCTTTCTCTCTTGTGTCAAACATGACTAATTCACTGGTATCAGATGAAACGGTAAAATCTAGCCATTTTTTAATATCAGATGAGAGCAATTTTTCAAATAATTCATCATAGTGATAAACAAGAGCAACAATCCCCCTTACCCTGCCGTTATCATCAAATACAGGAGAGACATGTATCGTCCTTTGCAAGGCTGTAGAGTCAACATCTACAAGATAAGGTAAGAATGCTTGCGCTTTACCTGTTTCCAATAGTAACTGACATTTATCTTGATTATTCTTGGAGCAGAAATCAACGCCAATAAATCCTGATGGTTGCCAAGCAGCATCATAGTGTTCTAGAGGTATTCTACTTTGCTTTATAACTAAATATTCGGCCTTTTTACTCGCAGTCACAAACTGATTTGTGATGTCATCGAGTACCATAATTGGCTGGCCTATGTGTCGTTCATAGACTTCACGATCTTCATCCAACACCAACTCAGCCCAGAAAGCTGCAAAAATATCTGACTCCTCCTCCAGAGATGAATTAAGGAACTGGGAAAATCCCTCATCAGTTACATGATCGCTATGTTTATAAAAAGCCGTTAAATTTCGTAATAATAATGAATAATTTTTAAGCTGCCCTTCTGCAACTGCATGAGCAATTTCGACATAACTATTAAATCTATCCTCGACCTGTTTTCTTTCATTCTTACTTACACTATGAAGCGTGATGACTAAGACAATAAACAGTACTATCATTGGTAATGCTACTGTTGTTATCCGTGGGTTCCAGATCTGTCGTGGTGTAGAAAACAGAATCAATACGATAGGGGTAAATACCACCACACCTAATGCACCGCCTATCCACCATATAACCAAAGAATCTAACCATGTCGAGCTATCTAATACACCCAATATTAAGTCAGCAACAACCGTTAATGCGGCGGGGAAAAAGGACGAAATAACACCTGCAAGCACAAAGAATTTAAGGATATTTCTATCTTCAATTAAAGCTGAAGGCCAGACCTTAAAACGCTCCAATAACCAGCGACCCAACCATGCATGAAATAATGCCTGAGTACCAATTAATATACATAATGCAATTGAGATTGAGTCACTTACGCCAATTAAATCAACGGCAACAAAGAAGTCACCGAAAAACACGCCGGGTAATAAACGATATCCCCAAATAAGGACTGCTGCTACGGCAATACCCGCTGGCGCCCATAGAGGTGTTGCACCACTTGGGGGTAGCGATAAGGTAAGCGTGAATTGTCCCGCAATAAAATATACTATTGCCAGTAACAGGTTCGCTACAATGATATTCTTAAATAGTGCCATTTGTTACTTACCGTCCTTAAGATGATTTCAGTTTAGCTCAAAATGACTTTTACCGGTATGATCCATATCAATCTGATTAATTAAATTTTGCCTCTCATGCATTACACTCGTCTTTTTTTAGCCTCTATTGTATTTTTCTTATCTGGTTTTGCTAATGCAAGCCCCTTTTTTGATTGGCAAAGTAACAATATTCAATTACTAGATGGCAATGACTTTAAGCTAGGTGATAAAACCCGTACGCTACTGACTATAGAACATGTTGATGGTTGGCGTTACGGCGAAAATTTCTTATTTATTGAATTTATTGACCGGGCTGATTCCAGCACTGAAGTGTATGGTGAATTTTACCCTCGTTTGAGTTGGTCAAAAATTACAGGTAATTCGCCATCATTATCACTCTTTAAAGACTTCTCACTCGTTGCTGGCCTCAATGCTGGCAACTTACCAAAAACAGATCCCTATAAAGCCTACCTTTTAGGTATTGGGCTCAGTTTTAACATTCCCAATATGGACTTTTTCACCTTAGATATCCAAGCATTTAAGGCTGAGAATGTCAGAACAATAGGCACACAAATAACCCCCGTGTGGCGTGTACCCTTCCAAATTGGGTCATTACACTTCCTCTTCAAAGGCTATGCTGAATGGCAAAGTGAGAAGGCCACTGGGGGAAGCAGCACACTCTTAACCCAACCACAGTTATTACTTGATGTGGGTCAGCTATTAGGTCAAAAAAATAAATTTTATGCTGGGATCGAGTATCATTATTGGCACAATAAATTTGGTATTAAAGGACTAAACGAAAAAGTCCCTCAAGCCATGATAATGATGACATTCTAAAACTATGACAAATCGTGCCGTATTATTAGCCAACCTAGGTTCACCTGACACACCTAATACTCAGGATGTCCGACGCTATCTTAATCAATTCTTGATGGATCCTTATGTTATCCAACTTCCTTGGTTAGTGCGTCGCCTTATTGTTAGCTTATTTGTATTACCTAGTCGTCCTAAAGAATCTGCCAAAGCTTACCAAAGTGTCTGGCTAGATGAAGGTTCACCACTTGTTGTTTTATCTGAACACCTTAAACACGCTTTGCAAGCCAAAATAGACATGCCCATTGCTATGGCGATGCGTTATGGAAATCCAAGCATAGAAAGCCAAATATTGTCGCTAGCTGAACAAAGTGATCTTGAAGAAATTCTGTTTATCCCTCTATACCCACACTATGCTGAAAGTACAATTACCACATCCGTTGAGCAAGCTAAAAAGGTGATTAAACAGCATAAGCTCACTATAAAATTAACCGTAGTTGCTCCCTTTTATCAGCAAGATGATTATATTGATGCACTTGTTGATTCTGCGAAACCCTACTTAGAACAAAATTTTGATCACCTTGTATTTAGCTATCATGGTTTACCAGAGTCTCATATTACTAAGCTCGATAAATCAGGCTCTCATTGTTTGAAACAAGATAATTGCTGCCAGCATGAAAGTAATTGCCACAGCACGTGTTATCGACATCAAGTGATACGAACAACAGAATGCTTTGTTGAGAAAACAGGGATGTTAGCAGAACAATATTCTATTGCCTTTCAATCACGCTTAGGTAGAGCTAAATGGTTGGGTCCAAACACCGAAGATAGACTGCGAGAGTTGGCAGCAGAAGGCGCAAAAAATATACTCGTTATTTGTCCGGCCTTTGTGACAGATTGTTTAGAAACACTTGAAGAAATTGAGATTCGAGGACAAGAAGTATTTCAGCAAGCAGGTGGTGAAACGCTCACGCTTATTCCTTGCTTGAATGATCAGGATAAATGGGTTGAAACCTTGGCTTCATGGTGCTCAGAAGAGCATTAGTAATACGTTTAAACACGGCCTAGTAAAGGCTGGCGCACCACTTGGCTCGAATATTCACCACTAGGACCATATGAACTTGGGTTCACATCACGACCTCGCAAAATACTCATCGCTTTTTGCAAATATTGGCGATTCACATTTACGATACCACCATTAATTTGATTGTTCTCTCGGCAAGCTTTCGCTACTACTTTTAATGCGTTCAAGAGCTTATATAGACCTTGTGAATCGCGTTCAGATTGATTTTCTATAAAGGCTTCTAATCCATCTTTGCCAGAAGAAAATCCTGCAGCTTGCAATACCGCTTCACGCTGACGACCCAATTGTTCAAGGTTAACAACCAAGGGCTGTTTCTTAGCCGCCATATCATTCATTACTTCAGAATCAGACCCTGTCAAAGAATCACGTTCGCCTTTTAAAATAGCTAACAATTGTGATGCCGTGTCATGTTCAGCTTTTAGAATGCTGTGTAATTGCTGTAAAGGTGTCATAGCCATACCGTGTACCTAACGAAGTTGTGTCTCAAAATTAATCATGTTCTGTGCAAGTTCAGCTGCATCCACTTGGTATGAACCATCTGCAATAGCAGCACGTAATGCTTCTACACGTTCATTATTAACTACTGGAGCATCTGATAATGCTTGCTGTGAAGATTGAAGTTGTGTTGCAACATCCGTCAAGCTGACCGTATCCGTACGGCTTGTATGTGTATTAGACTGAACATCAGCAGGTTTTTCTCCGCCACGATTATCGCGCGCATCAACATTCCGGTTGGAGTTTAATCCCACCTGTCCGCCCGATTTTATATTGTTTATGTCTGACATAATCATGTCCTTATTTAGATTCTGACCATACTATCGGACGAAATCTATAAAACTTTAAAAAATAATGCATTTTATTTTGTAATAAAAAACCGTCTTTATCACATTGTTACTTTAACAATTCCAGCGGCCTCAACCACCCCTTCAACCACGCGTTTAGATGAGCTATTTTTCACTCTAATACGTTGGCCTAATATTGCATCGGATAGGGCTGTACCACTCATTCTTACTTCCATGTTTCCTGCGAGTGCAACGAGCATAATATGCTCACCTCGGCGCACAAGCTTTTGTGCCTGAACACTGCGTGGTTTAATGACAGTTCCCAAGGCTACAGGGTATTTTAACTGTTGCCCAACAATCTTGCGGATATTATTGACATAGCCTTGACGCAAAGCACCGATATCTAATTGTTTCAACTTAACGTCTTTAGCAGTAATCAATTGGTTAGCCGCTAATGGTCTGGCAGCCACAACAACCGCTTGTAGCACTTTTACTTTAACGGGCACATAAACGGTCCATGCAACAGGTGAACTACACTTAACACCAATAGTTTGATTACCAACGCCCGTTCCCTCTCGGTTATTAAAAATATCTAAGTGATGTTCGCACGCTTGTAATCTCAACCTTGAATCTAATGTTCCCATTTCTATCTGTGGATTATCAAAATTTTCTTGTGCGTGTGATAAGGCATATTCATACACCACTTGCTCGATATTATCGAGAGAATGCAATGCATCTGCATTAATATTAGCTGCAAAAAACAGGCTACACACAATGCTTAGTTTATTTTTCCAACAATATTTCATATCATTACCCCGAGGCTTAAAGCGATGTCATTTTTCTGACATATGGCCACCTAAATTGAACTTACAAATTATAGAAAGCAATTACTATGCCTACTAAAACCTATACAATTTATTGGCAGTAGCTTATTCAAGGTTTATTATTGTTAACCGATAACAATAAGTACATAAACAGGAGCAATCGACAATGGCAAGTATGATGGATGGTATCGACCAACGAACTCAGCTCGTAGGTCAAAATCGCTTAGAAATGCTGCTTTTTAGGCTTGGCACAAAGCAAAAATTTGGCATCAATGTCTTTAAAGTAAGAGAGGCCATTCCATGCCCTCCTCTTACAAAAATTCCAAACTCCCACCCTGTTGTGTGTGGCGTGGCTCATATCCGTGGTGAAACAATTAGTATCTTTGATTTGGCCATGGGGATTGGTGGACGACCAGTAGAAGACATAAAAAAAAGCTTTGTCATCATTACCGAATATAACCGTTCCGTTCAAGGGTTCTTAGTCAGTGATATTGAACGGATAGTAAATACATCATGGGCAGATATTCTACCGCCACCAACGGCAACGGGTAGAAATAATTATATGACGGCTATCACCCGAATCGATGATGAGATCATTGAAATTATTGATGTCGAAAAAGTCATGTCTGAAGTTATTGGTGCAGATGAAGCCGTGTCCTCAAACCTTGTTGAAGATTATGCTTCACAAAATGTAGCGTACCGTCCTCATATCCTGGTTGCAGATGACTCTAGTGTTGCCCGAAAACAAGTCAAACGTACAATGGATCAAATTGGGATTGACACCACCATTGTTCGTGATGGAAAAGAAGCATTAGATCAACTAAAAGCATGGGCTGATGAAGGGATTGATGTCAAGAACCATATTTCAATGTTGGTATCTGATATTGAAATGCCCGAAATGGATGGTTACACCCTCACGATTGAAATCCGCAAAGATCCTCGTTTACAAGATATCAAGATCCTGCTGCACTCATCAATGAGTGGCACATTTAATAATAATATGGTGGAGAAGGTTGGGGCAGATAAGTTTATTCCTAAGTTCTCACCAGACGATCTTGCCTCTACTGTACAAGAAATGATTGAAGAGTGGAAAGTAGCTCAACCCGTAGATGAATAAAGTCACACGCATTAACACATAAAAAAGGCTCCTTTCGGAGCCTTTTTTATATGTATTGATATCAGTGTATTATGAACCGAAGCCAGTCACGTCTACAGGCATTGGAATCACTTTATCTGACTTAGTAACCATATCTTCTTCAGATCGCATTAGGTTAGTTCCTACAAAGCCACCTAGACGATAAACCCATGACTCAAATTGCTTATTCAGTGTTGCCACTTCTTCTTGCACTTGTTCAGGTGTTTTTAATATGTCTAATGCCTTGATATCTTTTGGCGCTTCACCTGAAACTACAGCCTCTGCTCGAAGGGTTGAATAATAATAACCGTCCTCAACATCAAATGATGTTTCTGTCATTATCTTTAAACCATCAAAAGTCAAAAACTCAGCGCTTACTATTTCAGCATCACCACGTGAAAACTCGGCTGCGGGTTGCACATCTTCCATTTTCAATTGAAATAAACTACCAGCAATATCGTAACCAAGCTGAGCATATTTAAAGACTGTTTTATCTAAGTCTTCTGGTGTACCAAATTTATCTTTTTTACCTAAATTAATAAGCGTTGCAGTCTTACCATTAGGTTGCATAATGTTCACTTGTGCAATTCGCTCACGAGCAATATTAATCACTTCGCTTTTAATCCAGTTCAACATAAGAGGATTAATATTAAGATAACCTTCAGCCAACCAAGCTCGCTCTTCACCTGCACGGCGTACATAGAACTGTCTTTCACCGCCTGTTTGACCAAGTTCACGTTCACGTCCAAGGACAAGCCCAGCAACAGTCGTGTCGCCCTCTAATAAGTTGACGTGAATAGAGTCACCACCGGCATCCATTCCTTCAAGACTCAACACTGCAAACTGCTCTTGCTTATTCGTTTTTCGTTCTAAAATTTTTGCTTCTGATAAATCAACCAAAGCACGCTTTACTAGATTAAAGTCTGCAAAGAAATTCCAGCGCTCTTTCACAAACCAATCTTCACCGTTTTTATATAGGGTAAATTCATCCTGAGAACTCTTGATTGTAATGGTATCAACACTACTCAACTGCCCATACAATTCAGGAAATAACAAACCTTCATCATCAGCCATATCATTAGGATGTTGAAGTGTTATCAACATTAACAGCACCATCACTATTGTGACAATGAACAAAATCGTCAGGCTATTTAATTTTTTCATCATTTTTACAAAACCTATTTCGAGGATTATGGAAAACCCTATGTTACTGGTGTCGACCTTTAGTACGCTTACGAACACGTAACCAGCCTGTAATTATTGCCAAGAGTGCCACTAATAATGGAACGAGGCCGATATTAAAGAATTTTAGCTGGGTATCAAGTGTATCAATATCCTTACGCAAATCACTTTGAACATCACGTAATTGCTGCTGTGTTTTATGCTTCATTGTGCGAAGTTCAGCAATCTCTTTTTGTTGTTCAACGTTATGAATTTCTTCACCACTACCACTACGTTGAACCTGCATTCTAGCGATACTCTGATCTGTTTCTTTCAAGATCTTTTGCAACTCACGTTCCTTTGTTCGATACAACTTCTCAGCGTGTCGCTGCAAATCTAAAACACGATCAAATGGACGAGAAAAACCAGAACGAGAACGTACACTAATTAAGCCGTTAGTCTCTGACATTTCATCAACCGCATTGATTAAGAAATCAATATTGTTTGAAGTACTATACGAAATTTGCTCACCATAGAAATCTTGTAGCTGCACCCAGAAACGATCTTGCAACATGTCTACATCAGCAATCGCAATCACATCAATCGCTTGCTTTGATTCATCCAAATGAGATCGTACTTTTTGCAACTTACCATCATCACCTTTCACGCCATTGGGAAAGATAGACTTTACTGTACCATTTACACGTACAGCAATAGGATAGCTCAGCGTACCTGCTTGATACTTGGTTAACAGTGCCATTGGATCATTACGGAACTGAACCACACGCTTATCAACAAGCATCGCTTCATTACTTGATGAAACAAGTGGTGTGAATGTCGTTCCAACACCGTCAACTTTCTTAAAATAACCTGCCGTGGCAACTTCAATTTTCTTCAATTGACTTGTGATCAATTGCTCATCGTTTAGCTGTTCAGCAGGAATACCTTGCCACAAAACATAGTCAATTGGCTTATTACCAGTACGGGCACCAAAATCTACTTTAATCGCCGTTTTACGATCAGCAACGACATCGGCTGCTGAACGCTCAAATCCCCATTGTTTAAATAACCCAGCCAAATTTGAACTACGTGAGTAGACCATGGCTGCCATTGGATTATCTGGATCTTTTTCTGGAATATCACTTTCAGAATAGGGATCAACATAGGTAATCAACTTACCACCACGTAATACATACTGTTCAATCGCATACTCTGTACGCTTTTCTAACTCTTTAGGATGAACCAGCATTAAGACATCAATACTTGAAGGAATTCGTTTCACATCAATAGGTAGTACTACCACATTGAATAACTGACGAAGTTCAGCCATAAATGCCCAAGGCTTAGCGCCATCTACTGATGCTGTTTCACCTTTATGCGGGTCATACTCTTCACCATTAACTTCTAGTGAGCTCATTACCGCAACGGTTTTTCTATTCGCACTTGATAACTTATAGATAAGCTTGGTTAAATCATATTCAAGTACATCTTCTTTTTCTGGCTGAAAGAAGGAAATGCTTTCAATACCATCAAGTAAGTTACTACCTGCTAAACCGAGATACAATGGATCTGATACACCATCAATCGGAACCCCTTGAAGACCATATTGTATTGCACGTTGTTCATTATCCGTAAATGGCTCAGGATTAACCACAAGCAAACGAATCATGCCATTAGACGCACGTTGGTATTCTTCTAATAATTCCTGCACACGCTGAGCATATGATTTGATACTTGGTAATTCTTGAGCAACCTGCTCAGAAAAATAAAGTCGCAATGTCAGCTGTTCAGTGAGTGATTCAATAATATTCAATGAACCTTCTGACAAGGTATAAAGCTTGTCTTGTGTCAAATCAACACGGGCTGATTTCAAATTGCCATTGGTCACAATATTGAATGATAAAAATAAAATAACAGCCAGTATTAAACCAGCAGTCGATAATAGTTGTTTATTCATCTAGCGATAACTCCTAATCGGCCTTACGGGCATTAACGACAATGGCATTGGCAAATAACCATACCAAAATGACAGAAGCAAAATACAACATATCTCGCATATCAATCACACCCTTAGATATCGCATCAAAATGCGTTAAGAAGCTAAATGAGCTTATCGCATCAACAAGTGCAACAGGTGCCCAACTACTAAAGAAGTCGAGTACGATTCCGTAACCACTTAAGACAAAGATAAGACTGACAATCAAACTTAATACAAAGGCAATAACTTGATTTTTTGTTGTCGCAGATACACATGCGCCAATCGCCAAGAAACCACCAGCCATTAAGAAGCTACCTAGGAAACCAGCAAAAATAACACCATTATCAGGCGTACCTAGATAGTTAACCGTTAACCATAATGGGAAATTTAATAATAAGGCGATCCCTGTGAATCCCCATGCAGCTAAAAACTTTCCTAACACAGCCTCAAAGACAGAAACAGGTAAAGTCATTAATAATTCAATTGATCCACTTTTACGTTCTTCCGACCACAATCGCATCGAAATAGCCGGAATTAACAGCACGTAAATCCAAGGATGTATTGAAAAGAAGGGATATAAGTCAGCTTCACCACGTTCAAAAAAGTTACCAACAAAAAATGTTGAGAACCCTGTTAGTAACAAGAAACTAATAATAAAAACATAAGCCACTGGCGTTGCAAAATAGCCACTTAACTCACGCTTCATAATAAACCAGATATTACTCATATTCATTTCTGACCACCCATTGTAATGGTACGGAATACCTCATCTAAACGACCATGCTCAGCATGAAGTGAATCGACCTGCCAATTATTATCACGAATGGATTGTGATAATTCAGCAGTGATTTGCTGCCCACCTAGAGGATACACTCGGAAACCGCGATTACCTGGCAAGCTTTCAACTTCTTGCACGTAATTGAGTGATTGTAAAAATGCTGATAACTGTTCTGGTTCTACATCGACAACAGAAACACACACGGCATTATGGTAGCGAGACATTGCTTCAAGTTCATGTGGCGTACCATCAAACTTAATTTTACCATTCGCAATCAACACATTTCGATGACATAAGGCATGCACCTCTTCCAAAATATGTGTGGAAATAATAATCGCTTTATCATGTGCCATATCATTAATTAATGTACGCACCTCATGCTTTTGATTTGGATCTAAACCATCAGTCGGTTCATCAAGAATCAATACAGGAGGATTGTGTAAAATTGCTTGAGATAATCCAACACGACGCTTATAACCTTTAGATAAAGTTTCAATTGGCTGATACATAACATGCTTAATCTGCGCACGTTCTGCGGCAGAGTCAACAGCCATTTGTTTTTCTTTACCAGAGATACCACGAATATCAGCAATAAACTTCAAAAACCCATCAGGTGTCATGTCAGCATAGGCTGGCGCACCTTCAGGTAAATAGCCCAAACTAGCTTTAACAGCAATAGGATCTTGCAGCACATCATGTCCACACACTCGCACAGTACCGCGTGTGGGCGTTAAGAAACCAGTCACCATTTTCATGGTTGTTGATTTACCCGCACCATTTGGACCTAGGAAACCTAGAACCTCACCTTTTCTTACTGAAAATGACACGCCGTCTACGGCTTTAATCGCACCAAAATGTTTGGCTAGATTGTCGATCTCAATTCTCAATGACATACAAAAGCGTCCTCCGCTTCATCAATATTTTTTGCAAACCGCACATTATTCTGGGGTTAGGGACTACAAGTCAAGTTTGTTTTAGTTACCCCCCCTAGAAATGGTATTGCTATCATCAGGCGAAGGGAATAATCTAGTTAGCTATCCATTCTGTTTAGGCACACAAATTAACATGGCTATGACACAATTCATCCAACAATCAAAAGATGTTGCTTGGTCAATTATTGATCGTTTCCAAGATCCTAAGTCTCGAAAACAAGCAAGCAATATTGTGAGTGCAATCGTACTTCTTATCATTATATTGCTAGTTCTGATTATGCTTTGGTGGGATCGTTCTCCTGATAGCTTTGATCCAGTTAAACATGCCCAACACCTTGCTACAGAGAAACAGCACCACATTGTCACCGGATACACATCAACACTTACTTTAATTGAATTAACGCGTTCTTTATTAGATAAGTCAGGTGGCTACCTCAGCAATGATGTGACACCCCCATCTATATGGATGGACAACATCCCTAACTGGGAGTTCGGTGTTCTAGTTCAAATTCGTGATTATGCTCGTGCATTACGCAATGATATTAGTCGTTCTCAATCTCAATCATTAGAAGATCCTGATCTTGCTATCGCCGAACCACAATTCAACTTTAATTCTGAGTCATGGTTATTCCCACCTACCGAACGGGAATACCGTAAAGGGATTACCGCATTAGAATCTTATCTATCCCGTCTCAGTAATACTGAACAAGATAATGCTCAATTTTATGCTCGAGCAGATAATCTTGCTGCATGGCTTGCCATAGTAGAAAAACGTTTAGGTAGCTTATCGCAAAGACTCAGTGCCAGTGTTGGCCAAGTCCGTATTAATACAGATTTAGCGGGCGATCCTAATGCAAACCAATCAACACCCGCTCCAGCAGAGCTCATTACCAAAACACCATGGACAAAAATTGATGATGTCTTTTATGAAACTCGTGGTTCTGCTTGGGCGTTAATTCATCTTTTGAAGGCAACTGAACATGACTTTGCCGATATTCTACAAAAGAAAAATGCATTAATAAGTTTACGACAAATCATTCGAGAACTCGAAGCGAGCCAAGAAGCAGTTTGGAGCCCAGTCATACTCAATGGTAGCGGCTTTGGACTTGTTGCCAACCACTCATTAGTCATGGCATCTTATATCTCAAGAGCCAATGCTGCGATCATCGATTTACGGTCATTACTCGAACAAGGGTAGACTTGAAAAAACAGACACCAGCACTATTTAAAAGATTAAATAACCATGAACAAACTAAGTCTTGCAGCTATTATTGCTTTAATAGCACTCATTACTTCAACAATATTTGTTCCTCTATGTGCCTGTATCAACCAAGAAAATGAAACAATAGAAGTCTCTAGAGATGTTCTTATGCAAAAAGCAATTCAAATAGCAGAATAAGAAGCGGGGCTAATGCCCCATTAATTTATAACTTTTTTATTACGATCTACTTGGTAGCATCTGGATAAAACAACTGCTGACCACCTTTTGTAAAGTCAGCAATAATTGCCTGGCCTTGTTCACTTGTCACAAACTCAATATATTTATTGGCTAAGTCATACTTCACATGAGTGTGTTTTTCAGGGTTAACAGCCATCACATGATAAGGATTAAACAAAGCCTTATCACCTTCATACAATACGACTAAACTCATTTTATCTGCATAAGCAATTTGAGTACCGCGATCCGTTAAAGTATAAGCTTGTTTTTCATCAGCAATTTTTAATACCGCCCCCATACCTTGACCCGCTTGGATATACCACTTTCCATCGGGTGTATTGTCAGCGGTTAACGCCAGTTTAGTCATAGACCACAATATCTTTTCTTTTTTGTGTGTACCAGAATCATCGCCACGTGAAATAAAATCAGCGGTTGTTACCGCAATGCTTTGCAATGCATCAGAAGCCGATGTAAGCGATGAAATATTAGCACCATCATTCTCTGGTCCAACAATCACAAAATCATTGTGCATAACGGCTTTGCGATCAATAAAGTCGCCTTGCTCTACATAGGCTAACTCTGCTGCTGGCGCATGAACAAACACAATATCGACATCACCATTGCCACCAATCTTCAAGGCTTTACCTGTTCCCACAGCAATAACATCAACTTTAACGTCATACATTGACTCAAAAACAGGGTGTAATACTGCTAATAAACCCGAATTTTCCGTGCTCGTCGTGGTAGATAATTTCAAATGTTCAATAGCAAAGACAGTATTTGCACTCATCGCTAATAACGCGACTATTAGCGCTTTATTTAACAGCTTAATTCCCCTCCTCTTCATTAAAGTTCACGCACCCAATGGCCTGATTTTCCACCTGCTTTTTCCAGCAAACGAATATCGGTCATGATCATGCCACGATCTACAGCCTTACACATATCATAAATTGTCAGTAGACTCACTTGCAATGCAGTTAAGGCTTCCATTTCAACGCCCGTTTGACCACTCGTTTCTACTTGAACTCGGCATTGCACAGCCACCTCATCATCTAAAACCTTAAAATCAACCGTCACTTTCGTTAATGCCAGCGGATGACATAAAGGAATCAAATCAGATGTTCGTTTAGCCGCCATAATCCCCGCAATACGGGCAATTCCGAGAACATCACCTTTTTTATGGTTACCCTGCTTTATCAACTCTAAGGTATTATCAAGCATCATAATTTGCCCCTCAGCAACCGCCACACGCTTTGTTACTGATTTGTCACCAACATCCACCATATGTGCTTCACCTGCTTGATTAAAATGTGTGAGTTCTGACATGTCGAAGCTTCCTATAAAATGATATCCTGTTAATTTTGAACTAAGTGAAATAAACAAGCAATGAGTATTCACGTTAAATTTTTTGCCAGCCTTCGTGAAAAAATGGGTATAAGTGAAACTAAAATTGATTCCGCCGCTACAGCAGGTGAGGTATGGGATATCACAACGAACCATGCTGAGCGACCACTTAATATTTTAGTGGCAATAAACCTTGAATATGCTCAATACGATAGTCAAATAAGTGATGGTGATGAAGTCGCATTCTTCCCGCCAGTCACTGGCGGTTAAGATGACAACACATATCCTAGCTTATCCCTTCGATCCGTATCACTCGATTGTAGAACATCAACAAAAATCTGGCCTTGATAAACAATTTGGGGCAACATCAACCTTCATAGGAAGTATGCGTGACTTTAATGATAATGCGGATGTAACGGGCATGGTCTTAGAACATTACCCTGAAATGACACAACGTTATTTAGACAAACTAGAACAACAAGCAAGACAAAAATGGGACTTGCTAGACGTATTAATTATTCATCGTGTTGGCAAAATCAATCCCGCCAACCCTATCGTATTAATTGCATGTTGGTCAGCTCATCGTCGTGCTGCATTAGATGCCTGTAGTTGGCTTATTGAAGAACTCAAACACAACGCCCCTTTCTGGAAAAAAGAAACCAGACAAGATGGCGAGCGCTGGGTTGAAGAAAATACGGATGGTTTTAAACCTGCTCCACACTAACCAACCTCACGACAAGGTTTTCTCCTCTTTTTTTAGTCGCCTTGGACAAGAAAAGTCAACTATAGAAGGTGCAGGTGTAGGACTCACGATATCCAAAAGCCTTATTGAAGCAATGGGTGGTCAACTCGACTTCAGCAGTATCGAAGATCAAGGTTCAACTTTCTGGGTTGAACTCCCATTGGCTAATTCTTAATATTGAATGAAATCTATACCATCTATAAGGGACTGAGTTTTTTAATCCCTTATACCATCACATGAGTTGTATAATATTTTAAGAAAACAACAAAGTAAGATCGCGCTTAATTTTAAATACTTGCACCCCTTTTGTCGGGGCATAGCTTTCCAGCTTTCCTGACCATGATGCTAATTGATGAATATTGCCAGATGGGAGACCATTACTCACTAACCAACGACTTACTTTATCAGCTCTTTTTGAGGCTAGGTAGTTATTGCCTTTTGCACTTATACCGTGAGAGTAACCAATAACAACATAATGAGACTGAGAATCAAGATCTAACTTAATCGTCGCTAAGTCCTTATTCAAGTCAGAATCAATAGCAATTGATTCATTACGAAAACTAACTTGAAATGAAGGCGTATTGATTTTCTTTTCTGGAACAGAGACAACATCACAAGCAGCCATGACTTCCTTAACCACCAGCACCTGTTCCGTTTTATTTTCACAGGCAGACACTGTGGGCAAAGCTTTAATAGCTGAATGATCAGATGAGACAGGCAACAGGTCTCGGTAGATAATTCTCGGGTTTGTTTCAGGTTCAGATGGTTTAGATTGATTAAATAAACACCCTGATATAGAAAGTGATAACAGCAAAATGCTGACTAATTTCACCATTGAATTGATCTTAATCACTGCTCTGCACTCCCAAATGATATTAATTTATTTTTAGTATCAACAATTAAAACCTCATCATTTTGCAATAGCTCCAGTAATGCTTTTTCAATTGTTAATAACTTTCCACTCGGTAAATAATTCGGTAATTCAGAACTACCGATATTGACCGCCTCAGCAGGGGCGCTAGGCGCATACTGAACTTGGTAACCATGAGCTTCAATAAAATATTGAGCCGCCTGATCAACCGAACTAACGCCTTCGGGCAAATCGAACCTCACCTCTAACCTCAATGGGTTTTCAATGGCATTTACTTGAGCCGACACGGCCAGAATGAATAAAAATAAAACTGATTTACATGAAAAATTCATTAAAATTTAACCCCACTACAATAAGAAAACCAATCACCATCGTGATGGTGTACGAAAAACTATAAGGTAGCTTTCTCGGCTTAATTGGTTTTGTACCAAAACGGAAAAATACCGGACCATAAGCTGCTATTACGATGAGCAAAAAACAGGGCATAACAATATTACTCCCAGCTGAAAGACCATATTTCAACAACAATGTTAGCCATACTGTCGAAAAAAATAGGATTGGCACCTTAATCCATACTTGAGACTGCCCCTCTGTTAAAGAAGCAACGCTAGCTTGAATCGGCAGTGTCAAACGGTAAGCTACAAACATGGTAATGCTCGACAGTAGCATCATCACGACAGGCAGCTGTAGAATCGATATTAGTGAAAAAACAGAAAATAACTTTGCTAAAGGCATCACCACCTGCACGAGAGATATTGATTGAACCACATCAGTCTCAATCTCACTTTCTGTACTAATGATATTAGTTGACATATTTAGCACTTATTTTTTCCCAAGGATAAATATACAATTCTTCCTCAATGTAGATTCTAGCGTTTGTACCAGGCTTAATCGTAATAGTCGGCACTAATGACAAATACTTCTCAGCAACCGAACCGCCAATCTCACGTGAGTTCGCACCAACATCACCCGCATAAGATGTCTGACTTTGAGTCGATGTACTACCTCTAGAACTGTCATCTGCAATGAGTACATAAGCTGCCACACCTAAGAACTGTGCCATTACATGACGGTTTACTTCATCTTTAACCCCAGTCACACCTTCTCGATCCAAACCTGCTTGACTTGAAAAATCTATTTTCTTTCCATCAGGTAAAACAACATAGTTGATCATATAACCCATTCGGGCTTGAATTGGTTCATTTATATTGCTTATTTGCATGCTTGTACAAGCTGCAAGTGAGCCTTTAGGAATCAGTACATAACTTCTTGACGCATCATACACATCCTGTGTTATTCGCAAACGGAAAGGTCCCACATAATCACTCATAACCTTTTGGTCATAACTCGCTCTAATGGTTGTTCCGATTGGCAGTAATTTCTGACCAGGCAAAGCCTGTTCATTTTCCAGTGTTGACACGGCCTGACCAGCAAGTGAATTTTTAACTGGAGTCCCTGCAATGCCAGCAAAAAAATCAGCACTAATATCTTCTCCCGCAGCAAGTTTTGCTAAGTGCCCTTTAGCACGCTGAATGACACCATCTGAATAAGCAAGTTTCACCTCTAAAGGTGCTGTTGCTGGTGGTGGGGAGGCTGTCCTTACCAAGGTTTCAACATCATAGGTTTTCACTTTGTTAACTCTCTGCAGCGTTGGTTTTTTAACCCTTACAGGTGCTCGGTAGAGTGCAGGGGGAGGAAAGTTTAAGGTCAGTTTGTAATCATTATAACGAGATGTTCTAACGAGGTTCTGTTCCTTTTTCTGCCATTCTGTCATCTCTGGAGCGGTTTTAAATATCGGTTCAACAACAGCTGCCGGTTCTGCTTTTGGCTTGGCAGCTTCTCTTATTTCAGCAATGACTTCATCGTAGCCTTTGCTGACATTGTCAGGAATATCACCCATCCTATTTGCATTCGCCATTCTTTCATTAAAATCATTACTTCTCGTTTCAGCACTAGTCTGCTGACTGATAACCGTTCTGTTATCCCCCATATCTTGGATACTGCTTCCCGTCCTAAAGATTGCATTTATTGTTACCAGAAGGAGCATCAAACACATGACACCTAATACAGCAACCTGTGCTTTTTTAGAATGCGTAGCTTGAGTTTCTTCAATATTATGTTCATTTTCTTCGATAGCCATTACACATTACCACCTTAGAGACTGAGATTATCTTGACGTTTAATCTGAACCTTAGCATCCTCATTTCTCAGTATAAACTCAGGAAACAGACCAGAAATCGTGTACAAATTAGAATGGCCATCAAAGCTATAATCAATCATCTCCTCCTGACCTCCCACTTCAGCCGTAATTTGCATAATGCCTTTATTTGAGTTCTTCAATCTCACATAAGTAAACCTGCCATCATCCCAAACATCAGTAATATTATTCTTACCTAAAAAGCCACTTCCCCCTTTCCATTTGTAACGGGTATAAATTGATGTTTTATATTTATGTACACCATCTACAACACGTCCATCTAATTGTTCTTTCTCCGTGTTCAGTATTTTTTGGTGCCTTTCTCTCTCAGCAATAAGTTGATTTTGGTGTTGGATACTTGTTGCAGCTTGTTTTAGCTTTAATAATGAAACCTGTTGCACCAAGTCCATATTTTGCTTCTCAACCTGTGTCTTCCAGCCCTGATTTGAGCCGCTAACCTTCATACTATCTTGCACAATACGAATGCAGGTATCGGCCCCTTTCTTGACCCTTTCTATAATGAAGTCATAACTATCATTACTGGTCGTAATGGCTGTAACCGTTGTTTTTCCACCTTCATGATTGCCAAAGTTTTTTGGTTTAACAAATAAATGAATGTTTTCACCATCCACATCCCATAATTGAGGATTTCCTGGCACAGGGAAACCTTGAATAGGCTCGGGTAAAATAATATGAGTACGTTGGTGAAGTGATGATTTCACACTATAAACTTGATAGGGCTGCCACTGAATTTCACGACATGCAGAAACAGCATTAGCATGCACAGTGGCGATATTGGCCAGATAAAAAACGGCAAATAATGTTGCCCCTTTAAATAATTGTTTTTTCATTGTTTAACATCCTTGTTATTGTTCATTTAATACTTTTCTATCAGATTCATCATCAAATTCTTCATACGCCAGTATTTCCATACCGACAGGGTTTTTATGCAGCCAATCCATGCCACCTTCTTTTTGTGCTTTATTTTTTATTTCATCTTGACTCATCAATCGCCAGTCAATGCGGACTAGGCGTTTATCTTGCACGTCTGTAGATTCGCCGTCATTCATGATTTTTTTAGTAACAAAAATATTCGTCCGATATAGCCCACCTTCTACACCGCCAAAATTAGCAGCATCTGAATCAAAATGATCGACAATATTGACCTTGTAACGCATATTGAGACAATTGCTACACTCCATCACATTCACCGCTTTTTGTGCGGCATTAAAACCATTACTCGCTACAAAATCGGCAGACAATTCATCCGACATAAACAAATTCACATAACCATAGTCAAACCTTACCGATTCTTTTACCTCACTAAATCGACGCTCAGTCCATTGAATTAATAATGAGTCGATGGTGGCTGGCAACACTTCTAATGCCTTAGCACTATCATGAAACTCAATATCCCATAAGCCATTCTTATACATTTTTACCCAAGCCACATCATGTTTATTTTCTTGTTTAACAGATAAATTGATATAGGCCATCATCAATAATACGAGAGCTATCGCTAAAATTATGGAGGCGACAAACCAACGGGTTCGTTCAACACTTAAGGCCGCCTCACGCACAACTTTACGCAATGCTATTTCTGACATTTGTTGGTGACTCACACTATCAGGCACCATATTATCTTTTAGTTCTCTATTTTCCGTCATATTATTTTCCATTATTATTTTACAGCCTTAGCGGCTGCACCAGCACCACCACTACCAACAATTGCTGCTGTTCGAGCAGCAGTAGCCAAAGCCCCCCCAAACCCACCAACCCCTCCAGAGATTGTTTGAGCAAACCCTCCGGTAGAAAGAATGGCAAGAAGAGCAACAATAAACATTGCCACCAAGCCTAGAACATTCTCTGGAGCATTTGCTACGACATGTATTGGCGGTGATTGAAGTGGTAGTGTAAGTTTTCCTATGTCCCAATAAGTGCTGAACATTAGTGCCACTAGAGAAGCATTTACTTTAATAATGATTCCGTAAAATAAAAAACCAATTAGTAGTTTTAACCAACCATCAAATATTGGAGCTAAACGCTCAACCAACATGAACGGTACAAAAAACAAACCAACTAATTTAGCTAATGCAAATCCCCAAATAGACCATGCAATACCAATAAAAATAATTATATTTAATGTCCACATACACAAATTAACAATCATCCATATAAGGGTACCGACAAGATCGAAGCCCAATTCCGCTATACTGTTTCCTACGCTCTTAACCCCATTTACAACAGCACCTTTAATCTCATTGAATAGACCTCCCTCCTGAGCCTGCGAAGGACCAGGTATCTCTTTAATATTATTCACAACTTCTACTTTGTCCAACATGGCCAACATATATTCGACCACAAACCAAGTATTACTATTTCCCACTACCTCTTTCTGAATAACACCTCCGACATCATTAGCCCAAATAAATAAATATCCTAATAAGTCATTATAAAAACCGATAAAAGTTTGCACCATAACAATGAGTACAACCACAGCAAACACATCAATAATATCTGCTTTATCAAAAGCATAGGCACCAACAACCATCGTCAGGCGATAAGTTGCAAACATTATAAACTCAACATTAACAATCCATTCTGCCGCATGACCCTTTTTTTGCATACTTGTAATATGCCCAGATACTGCTTTTATAAACTCAGAAAATGAGGTGTGCGAATCAACAATATTTCCCTGATCCACAGCGGCAGCGGCATCTGTTAAAAATAACAAGTAGAACAAGCCAACAAAAAATGCAAATAAAAGAGCTCTAATATTGATACTACGAGATTTTTTATAGACTAAAGTTCCATTGACCTTATTAAAAACAAAATTCATCCGTTTACAAACCTAAATCAGTAGCTTCAACACCTTTGCCCGTATATTTTCGTTGATTTAGTACATACTGCCTATTTAGTTGTCTTACAAGTGCTACATTTGCTTTCTTCGCTCTTTTATTCGATTCAGGTTCATAAGCCTGTAATAATTGATTAGATATCGTCATTTGCTGTAGTGTCTGTTCTGCTGCAAATGCCTGCTGAGCAGCGATAAATTGCAAGGTGGCAAGTTGAGATTCACTACCTAGGTTTTCCAGTTTTTTGACATTTTTCCCACGTCTATCTTCAAGCACATTCATGTTGGTATTATTCAAGGCCACTTGCTGCTGTTGATTCGCATATTTTTGGTAGGTCTCATCAATCTCATCTGCAGCTCCCTCAGCGTACTTTTTATCCACACCCGATAACGTAGCTAATTTAGCAAAATCTTGAGTACTTATTGTTGACATCTTCGCGCTAGAAAGAACTGTTCTGAGACTCTCCGAGTAATCAGCTGCATTCGGGTCCAGAATGGCAGTCAAAGCAAAGTCTCCATCTCCATAACTTTTTACCACGGTTCCAGTCAATGACTGCCAATCAGCGTCACTAATATCATCTTGCAAACCTGTCATTTGATTTACCATATGATCATATTCCGTCATGACCTGCTGATAATCTTTCTCCATTTGCTCATATTGATCTATCAGCGTGTTGGCTTGTTCTACTAGTTTTTCGTATTCTTCTATCTGCTTTTTAGTCTGCATCACTAATTGCGAAGAAGCGATTTTTTCTTGGACCTTCGATATCTCAGTATTCGCAGTTATCATTGCTGATTCTGCATAGCTTCCTGCTTCTTCTATAAGAGATAAAATACTTTCTATAGTATGTGGTATATCAAATACGAAGGGACTAGACATTGCTTGCTTCATGGGCATTGATAATGCGAGAGTCATTAGTATCGTAAGGCTTAGTTTTTTCATGATGGAACTCCTTAATTTATCTCTTCTACATCCATTGTAGGAGGGAGGCCAAGATCTGCTACAGTCTTATCAAGACCAGCAGCAAACCCTAAGGCTTTGAAATTTTCATTTCTAATCTTTGTTTCTGAACCTTTAGAGGTAGAAACAACATATTGTTCTGACTCAACAGATAAAATAACTTTTTTAGCGATACCTAAATCACGTTGAATAATAAAAGCTTCAAACTTTGGTTTCAGATTTTTTATGGCATCACATTCACCAGAGGTGAGTTTGAATACTTCTTTATATTGCTCTTCATCCATATTAGGATCAGACATAAAAAAGAATGTACTGGCAGCACTACGAATCGCAGACCAACCTTTTATCGCACCAAACTCAGCTGGATTTTGAGACCATAAACCAATACCAGCCTTATATTTACCCGATGTTCGAACAAATCTAACGAGATATTCTGCCGTATAGTCCATGCCTAACATCACGTGAGCTTCATCGATATCTAAGTATTTAGGAACATCTGTTCGTGATAAGTCTTCAAATGCCCGGGTTGTTCTAAAAAATATTTCAGCCATCACTAAAGGTAAAACAACGTGATTATCTTTAATACTTTTTAGGTTATATGCCATCACTGGCTTATCGACAGCACCTATGGCATCTTGTTTTGAGTCGAAATATTGGGCATATAAACCATCATCACCGCCATCGATAGAATAAACCCACCGAGATAACTTTCTTTGTAATGAGGCAATACAGTGTCGAACGACCGTACCTAATCGGTGCAGGCGAGGATCAATGCGTATGGTGTCAATAATGGCACGATCAAGTGACAGTTGCTCTTCTGCTGTCACGGTTTTCATTTCTTCATTATCGTTATTCGCAATCATCAAAATCATCAATGAACGCAGGTGATTAATAAAGATTTTGTCACTTTCTCCACCTTGCAACGATGCAAAGGGATTAAAACCTGCATCGGCATGGTCTTCTGTTCTATAAATACCGCCATCATCACCAAAACTCATCGCGACAGGCTCAAGACCTTGATCAAGATCAATACCCTGGATAAATCCACCATATTTTGCAAAATGACTGGCCAGTGTATTTTTTGTAAATGATTTACCTGAACGAATCGGACCTACGCCAATAACAACAGCTCGTTCATTAACAAAAGGGGAATAATGAAAAGGGGTGCCATCTTCACCAATGAAGATATATTGTGCTTCTTCATCATTTAAATCTGGCACTGTTTTTTGACCCAAAGAAGGTGCATAAAGTAATGAGGCCGCTGAAAACTGAGTTGCCGTTATAGGAATGTCTCGCAATGTAAATGGTCGACCAGCAACCTGAAGCGTTCGATACGCTCTAGGTAAACCAACACCTTCCCAGCACGTGCTCAGATTAACCCTATCTGCAGCTCGTTTCATACGAACAGATTGGGTGCGAATCGTATTTGGATTATCAGCCCAAATAACAATAGAGGCATGGCCTTTTCCCCAAACATCATCAAGCATTTCTGCTTCACCCAAATCATCCAAGGACTTTTTAATCGCCGGTTTCATTAACTCTCGACGCTCCAACTCTGACACTTGTTGCCGATTGCTTGACAACATGCCCATTAGATCATAATTCTGCCGATTTAAGCCGGACTCTTTACCTCTAAACATCGAATCTTTTTGTGCATTACTTAAGGGCTGAAAACGCATCATCAACAAAAAGTTACCTTTTTGCCCCACCGGTGCCTGCTTACCTTTTGCCCACATGCCTGCAGCAATAGATTCACCTTTAAAATTGTTCACCGACATTATCCGTGCATATACTGGAGATGAGCTATTTAATTTAATTAGATCCATGTTGCCGGCACGAACCAAGGTTCGGTCACCATCAGGAAGCGCACTATCCCAACCTGATTTAGGTGCATCAGCCGTATACGCACCATCCAAATAGTAATGATTCAAATTCGCTAGAAATTTATTAAATGACCACACTTCGTTTCGTGTCATCTTCTTAGGGCCAAAAACACCATCCCAGCGTGAAACGATATCATCTAAATAATCCTTCAAAGTACTCGACTGACGCTCGAGCTCTTCTATGTAACACATGACACTTTTTGTTGAAGAGAAATGGCGAATCATAGCCTCTCTAGAGCTCAAATCAAAAGGGCTTTGCATAATATGTTTGAATAAATCAAATGCACCAAGCTGAGACAAGGCTTCGCTTGGTGTAATCTCAAAGAAATGCACCAAACGAGAAGACGATAGCCTTTGATTATTGATAAAACTTTGTCTACGTTTGGACAACATATTACTAATCGGATGCTGTCTCTCTGCCATATTGACTTCGACACCATCATAATGGGCAAAATATTGTGTAATAGTTAAGTTATTATCAATATGTCGATAAAATGCACGTGCAATTGTCGACAGCCCCTCTAAATCTTCAGCGATTAAACCATCTGAATCCAGCCCTCTTAATTCAATGCCTCCGATTAAACTTCCTCGTTTAGTGAGTATAAAATCACCAAAATAGGTAAACTCATTATGTAGCTCTGAGACAGCCTTTGTTTGATTAAACTTAAAAGGTTTAACCTTCTCTTCAGCGTGCACGAGTTTGGCAGACGTCATGAGAAGTTAACCTACATTTCTGAGAGCAATAATCAGTGCAGGTATATTCACTAATACAAGAACTGCAATAACCACACGACCTATGCGGCCTAGACCTTCATCGCCACGTGAGCCTAATGCCCAAACAATAGCAGCCATAGAGAGTGCAGCAATTGATATAAATAGTCCTAAAGGACCTTCGAAGAATAAGACTACTTCCTGCATCCACGCCGTTATTCCGTTGAAAAACCCACTACCCGGTACTTTACCAATATCTGTTGCCCTAGCTAAGCTTCCGTATAAGGAGAGACTTATAAGAAAGCCTAGTGTTTGCAATTTATTCTTCCATGTTTTCATTTTTCTATCCCTTTTGTTCATTCGTTACAGTAAAATTTAACTCTTGTCGACGACCCGATTCCCAAGCAATTGTTTTATCACCCAAACACGCCATCCAAACTTTTAGACCATGCACATCATCCTTGTGAATGGTGTACAT
>Ga0105351_1000062_pt1 | contig 42957 bp, 36 predicted proteins | sample EN4Hudsemesocosm_FD_83662 | JGI IMG/M metagenome (GOLD analysis project Ga0105351, IMG submission 83662) | Methane-oxidizing microbial communities from mesocosms in the Hudson Canyon - EN4B Hudson Canyon | ecosystem: Environmental > Aquatic > Marine > Cold seeps | place: Hudson Canyon... | reverse complement strand
TCAACTTCAAGTGCACCTTACAAAATTTACAATATTGGAAATAATAATCCCGTGAAACTTATGGACTTCATAAAAGCCATTGAAAATAAACTAGGTAAAAAAATTAATAAAAATATGATGCCACTACAACCAGGTGATGTCCCTGCGACATATGCGGATGTTACGGACTTGGTTGAAAACCTGGACTATAAACCTGAAACTACAATTCAAGAAGGAATTGATAACTTTGTTGATTGGTATCTTGAATTCTTTGGAAAAGAGCAAAAATAATTTGGGTTTTATAAAGAACAAGCAAAAAATCAATGATATAAATGCTTATTTATTAATTGCATTTGCATTTGCGCTTCCGTTGACAGTTGCTGGTGCGAATATCATTGATGCTTTTATTGTACTTTTATGGTTAATTAGAGGTACTTTTAAAGAAGATTGGAATGAAGTAAAAAACAATAAAGTTGTATTAGCTGTTCTCGGATTTTATTTGTTGCATATCATTGGACTTTTATGGACTGAAGATATTCAGTGGGGGTTGCATATTCTAAAAAAAGAGACGAAATTTCTAATGATTCCCATATTTATGTTGTTTGTTAGACGTGAACATATTAAATATTATATATATGCATTTTTATTAGCAATGACAATAACTGAAGTATTGTCATATGGAGTTTGGTTTGAAATAATACCCGAATTTAAAAATGCTTATGTTCACAACCCAACACCTTTCATGAGTCATGTATCATATAACCCTTTTCTAACCATTGCAATTTACTTGTTGCTTGTAACTGCATTATTTGAGAAGAGTCTAGAAAAAAAGCAGATTTATCTATATTCATTTTTTATAATTACAATGAGTATAAATATGTTTATTACTGGAGGCAGAGCGGGGCAAGTTATGTATTTTGTTATGTTGGTGCTTGTATTATTTCAGTATTATAATAAACAAATTATAAAATCTTTTATTATCTCTTTAATTGGACTACCTTTAATCTTTTCAATTGCATATAATAGTAGCGGCTTCTTTCAAAAAAGAGTTGATGAAGCAGTATATAATTTGAAAAACTATAATACATTTAAAAATAGTTCAATTGGTCAAAGAATATCATATGCTAGCAATTCTTGGGAGATAATTGAAAACAATATTGTTATTGGAGTAGGTACTGGTGATTTTAAAAATGAGTACTTTAAAGTAAATAAGAAAAATACACCTAATGTTACCTCTACTGAAAATCCGCATAATATGTATATTTTGGCTCTAGTACAATTTGGAATAATTGGTTTAATAAGTTTATTAAGTATATTATTTTTCCAAATACGAGTTGCATGCGAAAAAAATGATGTTAAATTAAAATATATTGGTATCACTTTGCCAATACTATTTTCCGTTATAATGGTAAGTGATTCATACTTGTTGGGCCATTACACTGGAATGCTTTTTATATTTTTTAGTGCATTTTTGTATAAAGATTATACGGTTGATGTTGTAGTGAAAAATATACCTGAGTCTAAAAAATAATTTCCAAAGGGAATAATCAAATGAGCAAAAGTAAGATCTGTATAATAGGCTTAGGCTATGTTGGCTTGCCACTAGCCCATGCATTTTCCAATAAATACAATGTAGTGGGCTTTGATATTTATCAAAGTAGAATAGATGAACTAAACAGTGCCTATGATAGAACCTTAGAATTGAACGAAAACCAAATTAGAGAAGCATTAAATAATAATATAAAATTTACTTCTAATACGGATGATATAAAAGATAGTAATATATATATTGTAACAGTTCCTACTCCAATTGATAAAAATAAAAGACCAAACTTAACTCCACTTTTGAAAGCTTCTGAAACTATTGGAAAAGTACTCAGTAGAGACGATATTGTTATTTATGAAAGTACGGTGTATCCAGGTGCAACAGAAGAAGAATGTGTACCTGTACTTGAGAAATATTCTAGTTTGAAATTTAATGCCGATTTCTTTTGTGGATACTCTCCTGAGCGTATTAACCCAGGTGATAAAGAGCATACGGTTACAAAAATACTTAAAGTAACAGCAGGTTCAACTCTCGAAACTGGGAAAAAAGTAGATGAGCTTTATTCTTCTATAATCACTGCAGGAACTCATTTAGCTCCTACTATTAAAGTTGCAGAAGCAGCAAAAGTTATTGAAAATTCTCAAAGAGATATAAATATAGCATTTGTAAATGAACTTGCCATTATTTTCAATAAATTAAATATTAATACCAATGATGTGCTTGAAGCTGCAGGTACAAAATGGAACTTCCTAAACTTTAAACCTGGACTTGTTGGTGGACACTGTATTGGAGTTGACCCTTACTATCTTACGCATAAAGCACAACAAGTAGGATATAATCCTGAAATAATACTTGCGGGAAGAAGACTAAATGATAATATGGGGATATATGTTGCTAATCAAGTGATAAAATTACTTATCAAAAAAGGTCATAGGGTTGATAAATCCAAAATACTCGTACTTGGTATTACGTTCAAAGAGAATTGTCCCGATATACGAAACTCAAGAGTAATAGATGTTATAGAAGAACTTCAAGAGTTTGGTTGTTGTGTAGATGTGTATGACCCTTGGGCTGATGAAGTTGAAGTGAAAAGTGAATATAATATCAAATTAAAAAAAGAATTAAATTATTCTGAATATGCTGGAGTTATTTTAGCTGTGGCACATGAAGAGTTCAAAAGCATGAAACTACAAGGTTTTGATAAAAATGTAGTTTATGATATTAAAAATATATTAAAAGAATCGGATGGAAACTTATAATGTTTAACAATAAAAATATACTAATAACGGGTGGAACGGGAAGTTTTGGTAAAAAATACACTCAAATTATTCTGGAAAAATTCAAACCAAATAAAATAATTATTTTTAGTAGAGATGAATTAAAACAGTATGAAATGGCACAATCTTTTAACAATGAATGTATGAGGTATTTTATAGGTGATGTTAGAGATCGTGAAAGGCTAGATGAAGCCATGAGTGGAGTAGATTTTGTAATACATGCAGCAGCTTTAAAACACGTTCCAGTTGCAGAATATAATCCCATGGAATGTATAAAAACAAATATTAATGGGGCTGAAAATGTAATTAAAGCGGCTATTAAAAATAATGTAGAGAAAGTAATTGCATTATCAACAGATAAAGCAGCTAACCCTATAAATTTGTATGGAGCGACCAAACTGGCCTCTGATAAATTATTTGTTGCTGCAAATAATATGGTGGGAGATAGGGAAACAAAATTCTCAGTAGTTAGGTATGGAAATGTTACTGGTAGCCGAGGATCAGTAATACCATTTTTTAATAAACTTATTGATTGTGGTGCTAATGAATTACCTATTACGGATGTGAAGATGACACGATTTTTAATTACATTGGAAGATGGTGTTAATTTTGTACTTAAAAACTTTGAGCGAATGTATGGAGGTGAGATATTTATACCAAAAATTCCATCAATGAATATTGTTGATTTGGCATTAGCAATAGCTCCAAGCTTACCACACAAAATAATTGGAATCAGACCAGGTGAAAAGCTTCATGAAATAATGTGTCCAGCAGATGATAGTCATTTAACTTTGGAATTTAATGACCACTTTGTAATTAAACCAACTATCCAATTTAATCATATCTCTGACTTTTCAATTAATAATCTTGGTGAAAAAGGCGTAGCTGTTGAGCAGGGATTTGAATATAATTCTGGTAATAATACTGATTGGTTAACAAATGAACAATTCTTAGAAATGCTTAAAAAAGGATAAGTTTTGAATTTTATTCCTTATGGAAAACAATCTATAGATGAAGACGATATTAATAACGTTATAGATACTTTAAAGTCTAATTTTCTTACTACTGGACCAAAAATTTTGGAGTTTGAAGAGGGGTTAAAATCTTTTTGTGGTGCTAAATATGTGGTAGCTGTATCAAATGGTACAGCCGCACTTCATTTGGCTTCTTTGTGTTTACTCAAAAAAAATGATAAAGTTTTGACTACACCAAATTCATTTTTGGCAACGGCAAATTCAATACTTTATGTTGGTGCAAAACCTGTTTTTGTTGATATATGTAATGATGGAAATATAGATTTAGATTTGTGTGAAGAAGAATTAAAAAAAGACCCAAGCATTAAAGCTATTTATGTAGTTTCATTTTCCGGAAATATGGTTAATCAAAAAAAATTGAAGAAATTAAAAGAAAAATTTAATATTTTAATTTTGGAAGACAATGCCCACTCTATTGGTTCATCATTTGATGGTATCAAATCCGGAAGTTGTAAAAACAGTGATATTTCAATTTTTTCATTTCATCCTGTTAAACATTTAACAACAGGCGAGGGTGGAGCAATAACAACAAATTCTAAAAAACTATATGACAAATTGCTCTCATTAAGATCTCACGGTATGATTAAAACACTTGATATGAAACCTTGGGAATATGAGATGACTGAATTAGGTTTTAATTATAGAATCACGGATGTACAGTGTGCTCTGGGGCTTTCACAACTGAAAAAATTGCCGGAATTTATTTCAAGACGAGTTGAAATTGCAAAGAAATACGATGAATTATTTAAAGATACCATTATTAAACCTCTTTATACTTTTCATGGTAAGTCATCTTATCATCTTTATGTGGTAAAAATAGATTTTAGACAATTAAATATCACTAAAGTAGAGTTATTTAATCAATTAAAAGAAAATAATATTGGGATACAACTTCATTATATACCAATTAACAAACAACCTTATTATCTCAATTTAGGATATGGAAAAGAATATACTCCACAAATGGATAAATATTATGATGAATGTTTTTCTCTACCTATGTATTATAGCTTAGAAAATGAAGAACAAGAATATGTAGTAAGTAAATTATTTGAGGTTTTAAGTGTCTAAATCAATCGCAATTATTCCTGCACGTGGTGGAAGTAAAAGAATACCAAAAAAAAACATAAAAGATTTTTTTGGCAAACCACTTATTGCATATTCTATTCAAACAGCAATTGAATCTAGGATTTTTGATAAGGTAGTTGTATCAACTGATGATGATGAGATTGCAAACATTGCGAGAGAATATGGTGCAGAAGTCCCATTTATAAGACCCAAAGAACTTTCAGATGACTTTACGGGCACAAATCAAGTTGTAGACCATGCACTTAACTATTTTAAAATGAAAGGTGAAGTGTTTGATTATGCTTGTACGATTTATGCTACTGCTCCACTGTTGAAAGTGATGTTTTTAATTGCAGGGTTTGAAAAAATTACTGAGAGTAATGCTGTAAATGTTTTTTCAGCCACATCTATGCCTTTCCCTATACAAAGATCTTTTAAACTTGATAATAAGGGCAGGTGTAAAATGTTTTACCCTGAACACTATCTAAGTAGAAGCCAAGATTTAGAAGAATCTTATCATGATGCAGGTCAATTTTATTGGAGAAACTTAAAACTTTCATCTTCTGAAATCATGTTTGGTAATGATAGCATACCTGTGATTCTTCCTCGCTATTTGGTTCAGGATATTGACACTTTTGAAGATTGGGAAAGAGCTGAAATAATGTATGAAGTACTTTCTAAAAAATCATGAAAAAGAATATATTATTTAGGGCAGATTCTTCCTCTTCAATAGGAACGGGGCATATTATGAGAGATTTGGTTTTAGCCTCAAATTTTAAAAAGTCAAATGTAATATTTGCTACACGTGATTTAAAAGGTCATATAAACAATAAAATAATTGAAGCTGGGTTTACTTTAGAAATATTAAAATCTAATAAATTGAAGGAAATGACTACTTTAGTTAGGAAGTACAGAGTAGATATGGTTGTCTTTGATAGCTATGATATAAACTTTAAATATGAAAAAGCATTAAAACTAAAAACAAATGTGAAAATATTGTCATTTGATGACAACTATAAGAAACATTATTGCGATATCCTTTTAAACCATAATTTAGGAGCAAAGAAGAGAAAGTATAAAAAGTTAGTTCCTCCTGACTGTGAACTTAGATGTGGAAGTAAGTATACTCTCTTAAGAGATGAATTTGTCTATGAAAAAAATAAACAAAAAAGCATATACAATAAAAATGGAAATAAAAAAAATATTTTTTTGGCCTTAGGTGGAGCTGATCACAGTAATCTGAATATTAAAACTTTAAAAATTTTGAAGAACTTTAAAAAAATAAATGTTAATGTAGTTACAACAAATTCAAATAAAAACTTAAAGGCGTTAAAAAAATATGTTAAAAATAAAAGTTGGATTAACTTATTCATTAATTCAACTAATATAGCAAAAATAATGAATAATAGCGATTTTGCAATAGTAACTCCCAGTGTTACTTTGAACGAAGTTTATTTTATGAAGCTGCCGTTTATCGCTGTTAAAACTGCCACTAATCAAGATGATTTATATAAATATTTAAAGACTAAAAAGTATCCTGTATTAGGTAAGTTCTCAAAAAAACTTCTACGTAAGAAAGTGAAATTATTATTGGAAAAGGTAATGTATTGATGGATAATATTTCTTTAATAAACTTTACTGACTTAACCATGAATGAAAAGTTGATGGTTTTGTCTTGGAGAAATACTTCTAGTATTAAAAAATGGATGTATACGAGTGAAGATATTTCTGTTGATGAACATTTGGCTTTTATCGACGCTTTAGATAAGAAAATAAATACTTTGTATTTTATTGTGAAACAAAAGGGAAAGTATTTAGGTGTAATTGATTTTACAAATATAGAAAAAGGTCATTCTGTTACGATGGGTATATATATTAACCCGGAATTAAAGGGTTTAGGGCCATTATTTATGGAAGTAATTATTGATTTCTCATTTCAGTCCTTAAAAGTTAAAAAAATCAAATCTGAAGTTTTTGCAGATAACACAAAAGCATGTATGTTATATGAAAAGTTTGGATTTAAGTTTTCTAAAAATAAAGTAATTAATGAACGAAATGTAATATGTATGGAGTTGGAAAATGAATATAGGAAGATTTAATTTAGAAAAAGATGGTGTCTTTATTATTGCTGAATTATCAGCAAATCATGGTGGTGATATTAACATTGCAAAAGAAACTATTCTTGCAGCTAAAGAAATAGGTGCAAATGCCATTAAACTTCAAACTTACACTGCAGATACCTTAACACTAAATTGTGATAAAGAAGATTTCATAATTTCAGGCGGTACTTTGTGGGATAATAAAAAGTTGTATGACTTATATGAAGAAGCTCATCTACCATGGGAATGGCATGAAGAACTATTTAAATATGCACGAAAAATTGGTATTGATATCTTTTCTTCTCCTTTTGATAAAACGGCAGTAGATTTTTTAGAAACTTTTAATCCCTCTGCATACAAGATAGCTTCCTTCGAAATAACGGACTATGAGTTAATAAGATATACCGCCTCTAAAATGAGACCTATTATAATATCTACTGGAATTGCAACAATTGACGAAATTCAAAGCGCCGTTGATATCTGCAGAGAAGTTGGTAATTACGATATTGTACTTCTAAAATGTACAAGTTCATACCCCGCACCTTTAAATGATGCAAACTTAACAATGATTCCAAGCCTTGCGCAAACTTTTAATGTTGCAGCTGGATTTTCGGACCATACAATAGGTAGCACAGCGCCAATTGTTGCAGTAACATTAGGTGCAAAAGTAATTGAAAAACATTTTATATTAGATAAGTCTGTTGGTGGAGCAGACTCTGAATTTTCAATGGAAAAAGATGAGTTTCATGAAATGGTAAAAGCTATACGAGAAACAGAAAAATTGCTTGGAAAAGTTGATTATAGTATGACAGATAAAAAAAAGAAATCAAGACAGTTTTCTCGAAGTTTATATCTTTCAAAAGATATAAAAAAAGGAGAAACCTTCACAAACGAAAATATAAGAAGTGTTCGTCCTGGTTATGGCATGCACCCTAAGTATATTCAGGGTATATTGGGTAAAGTTTCAAATAAAGACTATGCATTTGGGAGCCAATTAAAAATAAATATGATAGGAGTATCAGGTGAGTCAAACAGTTAAAGAATTACATAAAAAAAGAATGAAAATGTGGAATGAAAGTATTGATAATCATAAAAAATATATTGATCCAAAGACAGGTGTTTTTTTTGATAAATATACAATTACCAGAACTTGTCCAGTCTGTTCTAGTAATAATGAAGTTGAAATCTTTCAAAAAGAGGGCGGGCGGTACGTTAAGTGTATTGATTGCACTATGATATATTTAAATCCTGTATTTAAAGATTCTTCTATAAAAGAATATTATGAAAGTAATCATACTGAGCAATCTGAAGTTGTTGAATCAGATACAGATAGTTTTTATAAGAATATTTATAATGGAGGACTTGATAATCTACTAAATCTATCAGAAAATATCAAAAATATACTTGATATCGGATGTTCCTCAGGTTCATTTTTAGATTTAGCAAAGTTAAGAGATTTAGATACCTATGGAGTGGAACTTAACCAAGCAGAATTTGCATATGCTAAAGATAAAGGGCATGAGGTATATAATAATCTTCTAGAAAATATCAGTTTTGATAGAAAGTTTGATATTGTTTCTCTCTGGGATGTTTTTGAACATCTTATAGATGGAGAGTTTTATTTAAACAAAATTAAAAAGATACTCTCAAAAGATGGAATGATTTTTCTACAAATACCAAGTTCTGATTCTTTAGCCGCAAAAATTTTAAGAGAAAACTGTAATATGTATGATGGATTAGAGCATGTGAATTTGTATGGTGTAAAGACTATTGAAAGATTAGCTGAAAAATGTAATCTAGATATATTAAGTATTAAAACAGTTATTTCTGAAATAGGAGTTATTAATAATTATCTTAACTATGAAGATCCTTATTTAGGAAATACAACAAATAAAGAATTTATTCCTAATGTGATTGATGAAGAAAAACTTCATGAAAGCTTGCAAGGGTATAAAATACAAGTGATACTGGGAAGAAAATAATGAAAATATGTACGAAGTGTGTTATGCCTGCAACTAAACCAGATTTACATTTTAACAATGATGGTGTTTGTGATGCCTGCCAATCTCAAGATGATAAGAATAATAAAATAGATTGGGAACAGAGGAAAAAGGATTTTCTAGAATTAGTTGAAAAATATAAAACTAATTCAGACTATGATTGTGTTATTGGAGTTAGTGGGGGAAAGGATTCTACTTATCAAGTATTAAAGGTATTAGAATTGGGTCTGAACCCTCTTTGTATCTGTTTTGAGCCAACTATTCCAACAGAATTAGGAAGAAGGAATCTTGAAAATCTTAATAACTTGGGTGTTGATTTAATACATATAAAAAGAAACCCGATAGTCTATAAAAAACTAGCCAAAGAAGCTTTTTCAAGAACGGGAGATAATGAATGGCAAAATCACTTGGGTATATTCACAACCGTTCCCAAATTTGCTGTCAACTTTAATATACCACTTATTATATGGGGAGAAAGTCCTCAACTTGAGTATGGGGGACCAGCATCAAGTAAAAATAGAAATGTTTTAGATAGGCAATGGCTTGAAGAATTTGGTGGATTATTAGGAAATAGAATTTCTGATATGATTGGTGTTGATGGATTAACTAAAAAAGATTTGTCTTTATATACATATGCGAATGATGAAGATATACATAAAGTAGGAGTTACTGGTTTATTTTTAGGTTACTACTTTAAATGGGATTTAAGGGAAGTAACTAAAGTAGCAAAAGAACATGGATTTGAAGTCTCTGAAAGGCCAGTGGAAACTACTTATGAAAATTTTGAGAATCTAGATTGTTACAGTAATCATCTTCATGATTATTTGAAATATGTAAAATATGGATTTGGAAGAGCAACAGACAATGTTTGCTTGGATATACGACTTGGGTATATTTCAAGAGAAGAAGGAGTAAGACTCGTAAATAAATATGATGGAATACCTCCTAAAAAAGCAATAAAAGAATATTTAAATTATACAGGATTTAGACAAGATGAGTTTGACAAGATTGTTGATTCGTATACAAGTAAAAGAATTTTTAAACGAGATGAAAATAGAAAATTTCTTAAAGATATTGATGGTTCTTTAGTTCGAAAGGAAGAATATATTGTCAAATAACGAAATTGTAATTATTGATTATAATATGGGAAATCTAAGGTCTGTTCAAAAAGCTTTTGAAAAACTAGGTTGCAATGTAGTTATAACAAATGATCATGCCGTTATTAAAAATGCAAATAAAATTGTATTACCAGGAGTTGGCGCATTTAAAGATGGTATTAAACATTTAGAAGAGTTAGGCTTAATTGAGGTCTTAACGCAAGAAGTTATTAATAATAAAAAACCTTTTCTGGGAATTTGTCTCGGAATGCAATTATTGAGTAAAAAAAGCTATGAAAATGGAGAGACTAATGGATTGGGCTGGGTTGACGCCGAAGTTATTAAGTTCGATGTTTCAAAACAAGAGAAAAAACTAAAAATACCGCATGTAGGATGGAATAATACAAAGTATAAAAATCATAATACACTTTATAATGATGTTCCTGATAACAGTGATTTTTATTTCGTTCACTCTTATCACTTTGTAACAAAAGAGGATGTTGTTACATGTACAACAGAATATGGGATAAACTTTATCTCCTCCCTTCATAAGGATAATATTTTTGCATTTCAATTTCATCCTGAAAAAAGCCAAGAAGTTGGATTGAAAATTTTAAGTAATTTTATTAATCTTAAAGATGGAGTATAAATGTTAAAACATAGAATAATTCCGTGTGTTTTATTAAAAGATTGGCAACTTGTAAAAAGTATTGGTTTTGAGTCGTTTAGAACAATAGGTCATCCAACATCAACTGCTAGAATTTATAATTCTAGAAATGTAGATGAATTAATTGTTTTAGATATTGATGCCAGTTTAAATGACGAAGAAATCAATACTGAAATAATTACGGATATTGCAAATGAATGTTACATGCCCCTAACTATTGGTGGAGGTATAAAAAAAATTGCTGATATTTATAATGTGCTTAATGCAGGTGCTGATAAAATTTCAATTAATTCTGTGGCCTTAGATGACCCATCTTTTATACAGGAAGCATCTTCTATCTTTGGCTCACAATGTATAGTATGCTCGGTGGATGTTAAAAAAGTTGGAAATGAGTTTAAGGTTTTTAATAAAAAAAAAGGTTTACTCGATATAGATCCGTTGGAGCTTGCACTAAAATATGAAAAATATGGTGCAGGGGAAATATTACTAACCTCAGTTGATAATGAAGGGTCTACTAAAGGTTATGATATAGAATTAATAAAATATTTCAAAAATAAGTTGAAAATACCAATTATATTAAATGGAGGCATGGGGGAACCTATACATGCAGTTGAAGCAATAGAAAATGGTGCAGATGCAGCAGCTGCTGCATACATATTTCATTTCTCAAAATATACTCCAAACATGATTAAAGAATTAATGCTTGAAAATGATATTCCATGTAGGATTAAACTTGAATCTATTTAAAACTTACACATATTTGCCATATGAAAAAAATAAAAAAAACTTAGATGAACTGCTTGACTATAATGAATATACCCGCATATACGAGTTGTTTCAACCTTGTTTAAAATTGATTAATAAAGATCTTGAAAAAAAGTATTTTTTTGATAAATTTTTATATCAACAAACTGAATTGGAGTTGCTGCAAGATAATACAATAATATTTAATTTATTAATTAAAGCTTTGGAATTGCAAAAAGCAACAGAAAGTGTTGAAGGAAAAGTACTATTAGAGTGCAATAGTGAAGAAGTTAATTATTATGAATTAGGATTAAATGGTGTAGAATGTAATAGATTCGCAAATTTATATGCCTTAATAGCCAGTGAAATTCCAGAATTATTTGAGATAAAAATAAAAGAAAAAAAAATTGATGAAGTTTTTATTGATTCAAGTTCTAAAAGTATCATTTTAAAATATATTAATTATAAAGGAAGTATGTTATTCTCCAACTTATTGAAAAAATTTAACCTTATAAAATATAACAAAAATGTACTTATTATTAAAAATAATGCACTGATTAAAGAAATTGAGTCTGAGCTAAATTTGAATAACGTTAAGACGGATATCATATATAAAGAATTTGATAGTGTATTTAAAAATGAACTTTTTTCAAAAAAATTAACTGGAAAATTCTATAAAGATATTTATAATATTCTTGAGTCGAATTTATTTGAAATGTGTAAAACTGATTTAAAAATAGAAGATGAGTTTATTGTAAGTTATTTGAAAACTCTAAGTAATTTAATCTCTCATCATATTGAGTATTTATTCTTACTTCAAGCTCCCATGAGAAACAAAGCTACGGAGTTATTGAAAAAGTATAATTCTTCCTATGTATTAACCAACGGATTGTTTGGAGCATATGGGTTATCTGTTGCTGATGCATTAATGTTCAATAAATGTAAAATCACATCCGTAGAACATGGTTTAACTGCAGGAAATAATATTGATTATGATGCATTTTTACCAATTTCAGAGGGAAGAACAAGCAGTGAAATATTAACATATACTAAAGCTGCGACAAAACTAAGAGCAGGTTATAGCAATAATAACAGCAAGGTTTTTACAATCGGTGCACCAGATGAAGAAAAATCAATAAAATTAAAATGGATACAAAAATTAATAAATAAAAAGAAATTTGGGTTAAAGTTTAATGACAAAGTTATTTTTTATGTTTCTCATAATTTAATGTTAAATGTACCTAAATATTATCCTGTTACAAAACCAAATAGTATCATTTATGAAGATGAAATTTTTTTATTATCTGAAGTTTTAAATAAAGTAAACAAAAAAGTTATTTATAAAGATTATCCAACAAAGCAATATATAGATTTTGCTAATGTTGACTTGACATTTTTAAAAAACATACAAAAAATTGACTCTCAAGAGGACTTCCGGTACATGAGAAGTGTTTCTGATATTATTATTACTCAAGGGAGTGAAAGTACATTAGCTTGGTGTATTGGAGTTGATGTTCCATTTATATTTCTTGATTCTGATGATTATGAACCTCTTGCTAGTGAAGAAGTTAAAAAAGCATTTTCCGAGTCTTTTTTTGTATTTAATTACGATGAAGAAGGTTGGCAAGAGAAATTAATTCAATTTTTGAACCAGCCATATTCTAACATATTAAAATTATGGGAAGAAAAAAAAGTATTTAGAGAGAAATATGACGAAATGTATTTCTTAAGTCATAATTTAAATGCAGGAAAAATTGGAGCTGATCATATATTAAATAATCTGAATGAGGTTGATGGTGTATAAAAACAAATTAAAAAACTTTAAGAGTTATTATAACTATTACAAAAATAAACTCGACAACAAACTGTACTTACTTTTACTCTTAATGGTAATTGGTGCTTTTTTTGAGGTTCTTGGTGTAGGCCTATTCATGCCGTTATTGATGCAAGATGAAGAAAATAAGATATACCTACTATTGAAGTTAATATTCGATTCTGCTGACGTGACTCTTAACAACTTGAACATTGCTGTATTTATTATTTTAATTTTTCTAAGTAAATTTATTATCATTACGATACAGAATTATGTCATTTACAAAGTAAGTTATGACTATATGCATAAAGTTAAAAAAAATATCATTGAACAAATATTCAATATGGAATACTTAAGCTTTTTAAAACTTGGAATTGAGAAAATTAACAATGTGGTAACTAAAGAAGTGGAGAAAGCATCTTTCTCTATAAGGTACTTATTGCAATTTATGGTAAATACTATATATACTTTGTCTTATTTGTGTTTAGCATTGTATATTAATTACAATATAGTTTTAGTAACTTTAATAATTGGTTCGGTTATTGTTTACATACAAAGAACAATAACAAGACGTATTATTTACTACTCTAAAGAAATTGTTGTAGGCAATGACAAAACAAATCTTTTGACACTGCAAATATTAAATAATTTTAAATACCTTCTTTCTACAAATAGTTTTAAAAATATTAAAAATGATTATGACGAAACATCTAGGCAATATAGTAATAACAGTAAGAAAATTTCTTTTTTTAATTCAATTCCTAAAACAGTACCTGAGCTTGTAGGAATAATTGTTATCTCTATTTTAATTATTATTAATGAAATATATTTTCATGAAAATATTGTTACTGTTGTCTTCTTAGGTTTGTTATTATATCGGTTACTGACAAAAGTTCTGGGTATCCAAAAATCATATCAAGATTTTTTAATTAATGTAGGTTCGATAGAACGATTAATATCACTTGAAAAATACTCTATAGAAAATAAAAACTGCGTAGGGAACAATGAATTATTGATAAATGCAATATCATCAATAGTGTTGGAAAAAGTTTATTTTAAGATAAATAAAAAAATAATTTTAGAAAATATTACGTATTCTTTTAAAAAAGGAAAAACTACTGGAATAGTTGGCATTAGTGGTTCTGGGAAAACATCCTTATTAAACTTGATAATAATGTTATATAAGCATAGTAATGGTAAAATACGCGTCAATAATATGGATAGTAGAAATATCAATATTGAAGAATATAAGAATGACATTGGATATGTATCGCAAGAATCAATTATTTTTGAAGATAGTGTTAAGAACAATATCATTTTTGGGAAAGAATTTGATGAAGATAAATTCTGTAGAATAATTAAATTATTAAACATTGAAGACATGGTTAATGAAAAGCTTATTATGGATGGAACAAATATTTCTGGAGGACAGAAACAACGAATCTCTATTGCAAGGGAATTGTACAAAAATCCTCAAATATTAATTTTAGATGAGTCAACTAGTGCTCTAGATGCTAACATTGAAAAAGAAATCATGGGTAATTTATCTAGCTTAAAAAATGACATGATAATCATTGTAGTTGCTCATCGTCTATCGACTCTTGTTGATATAGATGAGATAATGTTTTTAGAACAAGGAAGAATTTCTGATATGGGTAGTATGCGGAAATTATATGGTAACAACGAAAAATTTAAAATAATGTGTAATAACCAAAACATATTTATAAAATAAAAAGGCAATAACGTGAACATAACATTTGACAAAATTAATAGATTAAGAGAATTTTATTCTTTTGGTGAAATAATGGGAATTTTCTTAAAAGAATCAGTATTTTACATTAAAAAATATATTCTTAAAGTTGAAAGAATTAAAACAAAAGTATATGAATACGATATGATTATTCCTGTACAAGAAGAGGGTATTGGTAAGGTATTATACACTAGGGGTAATAGAGAACTTGATCATAAATACATTATGGAAGAAGAAATAAAAAGTGATGATGTTATATTAGATCTAGGAGCCAATATTGGTTATTATGTGTTGATGGAGTGTATGCTTTTGAAAAATTCTGGGAAAATTTATGCAATAGAACCTGACTCAAGAAATATTGATTATTTAAAAGAAAACCTAACTATAAACCCTGAATATAAAAATACAAGTGTTGAAATTATTGAAGGAGCAATTTCGGACTTTGATGGAACTGCTAAATTTTATTTAGCTGATCGAACCAATTTAAATACATTTAATATCTCTTCTGATGATAATTTTAGAGAAGTAGATGTAAAGGTTTATAATTTTAAAACTTTTATTGAAGACAAAGGGAAAATAGATTTGGTTAGAATGGATATTGAAGGGCATGAAGTTGAAGTTTTTAATTCATTAATATCTTTATTGACAACAAATCCAGAGTTGGCTCCACAAAAGATAGTCTTCGAAACTCATAAAAGTAAATATAATGATGAGCATAATATGGAAAAAGTATTAACGGAATTATTTAATTTAGGCTACTATCCAAAAGTTATGACCACTGCTAATGAAAAATACTCTAAGTTTGATGAATTGGGATATAAACCAGAATTTACGATTGCTGATTTTCCTTTTGTTCGTGGGATTTATAAAAATATATCAAAACCTGATGCAATTAAACTGGTTACAGACTTAGGATCTGTACGTACTGTCTTGATTGAAAGAGAACAAAATGCTTAATAATGTTGCAAGTTCATTAAGAAAACTTACATTCATTAAGCGAAACAAAACTATTAATTCTTTTTTAAAAAAATCATCTTTAGTAATAGCTAAATTAATCTATGGTGAAAAAAAACTTGTTAGTATTGCTAGCAAATATAATTTTTATTTAGATTCTAGTTTTGCATTTTCAAACTATGAAAGTTGGGGCCAAGAACATAATGGTGGTTTCTCAAAATTAATTGAAGTCTCAAAAGACAAAAAGGTTATTTTTGATATTGGAGGACATGTTGGTTTGTGTGCTTTGCCTATGTCTGCCCAAATTGACAAATCGAGTAAAATATATACCTTTGAACCTTCGAATCAAAATAGAAAGTTTTTAAAAAAACACATATCTATGAATAATATAAACAATATCGAGGTTATTGAAGATTTATTGGGAGATAGTATTAAAAATGATGTTGAGTTTTATGAACTAATTGATGTCTCTGGAACTCCCTCAATTGTAAATATTAAAGAGGGCTTTAAAAAGGTTCTTAAAAAACAAATCACCTTGGATTCATTTTGTGCTGAACGCAATGTTATTCCTGAGTTACTAAAAATAGATGTAGAAGGTGCAGAGTTTTTCGTAATTGATGGTGCATACGAAACAATCGAAAAACACAAACCAGATATAATGTTATCCTTGCATCCAAAACATTTGAAACAATTAGGTTTAGATATTAACTATGTATTCGAATTTGCAGAAAAATTTAATTATAATATTTATGATTGCAATACAATGAAAATATTGTCAAATAAAGATTTCTTGTTGTTTGACGAATATTATTTAACGACAAAAAAAGATATGGATTAATAATGAAAAAAAGAATTCTTGTTACAGGTGGGGCTGGTTTTTTAGGTAGTCACCTTTGCGAAAGATTGTTAAATGAGGGTAATGATGTTATCTGCGTAGATAACTTTTTTACAGGAGACAAAGAGAATATTTCTCATTTACTTGACAACCCTTTCTTTGAATTAATTCGTCATGATGTAACTTTCCCATTGTATGTGGAGGTTGATGAAATTTATAACTTGGCTTGTCCTGCTTCTCCTGTTCATTATCAATTTGATCCAGTTCAAACTACAAAGACATCAGTAATGGGTGCAATTAACATGCTGGGGCTTGCAAAAAGAGTAAAAGCGAAAATATTGCAAGCGAGTACTAGTGAAGTATATGGAGATCCAGAAATTCACCCTCAAGTAGAAAGTTATAAAGGTTCTGTAAATCCTATTGGTATCAGAGCTTGTTATGATGAGGGAAAACGCTGTGCAGAAACTTTATTTTTTGATTACTACCGACAAAATGATGTTGATATTAAAGTAATGAGAATTTTTAATACTTATGGTCCTAATATGAATCCCGATGATGGACGTGTAGTAAGTAATTTTATAGTACAAGCTTTAAGAAATGAAGATATTACAATATATGGTGATGGTAAACAAACAAGAAGTTTTTGTTTTGTTGATGATTTAATCGAAGGAATGATTCGTTTAATGAACTCAAGGGATGGGTTTACTGGTCCCGTTAATATAGGAAATCCAGGTGAATTTACAATGATAGAGTTGGCTGAAAAAATTTTAGAAATCACTCAATCAAAGTCAAAACTCATTTTTCAACCATTACCTCAAGATGATCCTTTGCAAAGACAACCTGATATTACTTTGGCAAAAAAAGAGTTAGACAATTGGGGGCCAAAAGTTGATTTAGAAGAGGGACTTACAAAAACAATAGAATATTTTAGAAAAGTTATTCTATAAATGAAATTAAACATATTGACAGAAGGTTTTGTCTCTTATAATGGAATAGGATTTCTGACACCAATTATAAAAAATATAAACAATTTAAAAAACTTGGGTACTGACATTAGTTTTTTTACTAAATACAAAAAGAGTGTTCTTGATTGTGATGTTTTACTTATAGATAGTAAGTTTTATCGAAAGTATAAAATTAAGTTTGGTATTGACTATATCTATAAAATATTTTCGGAAATTAAATCTCATCAATGTAAAACGGTATTTTTTGATTTAGGTGACGGTACTTCTATGTGGGCAATGGACATCATTCCTTATGTGGATAGATATTGTAAATCCTATGTTCTAAAAGACAAGCAACTCTATAAAAAGCAATTTTATGGCAGTAGGATTTGGACAGATTATTATAAAGAAGAGTTTTCTATCTTGGATACAAATGAAAACAGCATTAATAATAAAACTGGTGTATTAAGTGAAAGTGACCTCTCAAAGATAGTTTTATCATATAATTCTTCATTTGCAGATTATTCATTAAATTCAAGAATGTACAATACTAAAACAAAAAAATATTTAAGTCACATATTTTCTGTATCAAAATATTTAGTAAATTATTCTGATAAAAGAGAATTTATTGATCCCTCAATTAATAGAAGCTTAGAATTATCTTGTCGTATGAATGTAAAGTATGACAGAGAAGGTGTTGTGTATCATAGGAAAAAAGCAGCTGAAATATTAAATAAATATCTCAAGTTTGATAAAATTGATAGAAATCTATATATGGATGAAATGTCTAACTCTAAAGTTGTTGTCTCACCTTTTGGTTGGGGTGAAGTTAATTACAAAGATTATGAAGCTATCTTATGTGGCTCATTGCTTTTGAAACCTGATATGAATCATATGGATACCTTTCCCAATTTTTTTAAAGAAAATAATGTAGCCTTTTATAAGTGGGATTATAGTGATATATTAGATGTTGTTGATAACGTTTTGTCAAATTATAGTCAAAATGTCCAAAAAGCAAGAGAAACTCAAGATCTTTACAAGTATTACTTATTAAGTGATGCGGGTCAGCACGAGTTCTGTATTCATTTTAATAACCTGATTAAGTTTTAAAATATGTCAATTATTAATATTAAAGAAAGTCAACTATGGTCTAAATATCATAGTAATGGAATTACACTGTGGCTTAAAGGGTATGTATTCTCGCATTCAATTGAGGATTTGGCAACTGATTTTTTAAAGGCTACAAAAGAGAATATTCATTCACTTATGCGTGAAATGGATGGCCACTATGCTATTGTTATAAAGATGGAAAACGTCACTTATGTATGTGTAGATAAAATTCGTAGTATTCCTTTGTTTGTTGTCCAAAAAGGCGATACTATTGTGATTAATGATAATGCTGAAAATTTAATAAATGATACTAAGCTAGACAGATCAAATAAAAACACCAATGGGAAACTTAGTTTATCTATGTCTGGATTTACAATAGGTAGTAATACATTATTTGAGGCTTTGATCTCGCCTAAAGCTGGTGAAATATTAGTTTTTTCTGCTAATCGATTGAAATCCATACAATATTATAAGTATTTCAGTAATGAATTATCACAAAAAAATGAAAAAGCTTTAATTAGTGATCTTAGTGAATTAACTTTAAAGATTTTAAAAAAACATTTGAACTCTATAGGTGATAGACAAATTATTGTACCTCTTAGTGCGGGTAATGATTCAAGATTGATTGTATCGGGATTGAAATATTTAGGTGCGAATAATGTCAAGTGTTATTCTTATGGGACTGAAGGAAATTTTGAAGCTGAAATTTCTAAAAAAATTGCAAATAAATTAAATTATGAATGGATATTTGTTCCCTTGACACATGCCAGTGAGAAATTTTTTTATTCGTCTAGTACTTACCAAGAATTTTTAAAATTTTCTGAGTCTCATTGTGCTACGCCTTATATTCAAAGTTTATCTACAATAAAATATCTAAAAGAGCTAAAGTATATTGATTCAGATGCAGTATTTATAAATGGGAACTCTGGCGACTTTATTTCTGGTGGGCATGTAACTGAATCTATGCAAGCAGATAATTCTGAGAAATCTTATTCATATAGAAAAGAATTAATCTTAGATAGCTTAATAAAAAAACATTTTTCTTTGTGGGGCTATTTAAAAACAAGCGATAATATTAAAGATATCAAAAATCAATTATGGGAAGAAATTACAGCAGGATGTGGAGAGTTGTCAGATGTAAAGTTTGATCATATGTTTTATGAGTACTCAGAATTGATAGATCGGCAATCTAAATATGTAATTGCAGGTCAACGTGCATACGAGTTTTATGGACATGAGTGGAGATTACCACTTTGGGACAATGAATATCTTGATTTTTGGAATAAAGTTCCTCTTTCATTCAAAGCAAATCAAAACTTATATATATCTATGTTAAAAGAAAAAAACTGGGCTGAAGTTTGGGATGATTCCATTCCAGTCAACAAAAAAACCATCAGACCTGAGTGGATTATCCCTTTACGTTTAATACTAAAAATGCCTTTTGCCTTATTTGGAATTAGGGGAAAAAAAGCTTGGCACCAATTTGAAATTAACTTCTTATATTATTGGATGGATGTAACACATATGATTGATACTACGAAGTATTCACGTATAATTATGGATATATTTAAAAAGCCAAGAAATCATGTTTCTTGGCATACGGAAGATTATCTAAATAGGCATAACAAATGAAAATATTATTAGTAAGTAGTAAATATCAACCTGAGTATTCAGGATCCGGCTTTAGGGCTCATAATACTTATAAGAGGTTAGAAAAAGATTATCCTCTAACTTTTGATGTCTTATCAAACTCAATTAATTTTCAGGGCAATAGAAACTATACACATGAAGATAAAGAGGTATATTGTATATCATCTCCATATAAAATACCATCCAATAAATCACTAATACGTAATATACTAATTATTGTTGGTATGTTATGGGAAATATTTTATACTTGGAAGTATATCCGAAAGAACATAGGGCAATATGACTTATTACATACATTCGGAAACAGCTGGTCCATAGGACTCTTGACATTGTATTTTTCTTGGAAGAAAAAACCAATTATTAGAGAATTATGTAATGAAATGCCAAACCCACTATACCCCATTCAAATTCAATCAATGATTAAAAAAGTATTTCAAAAGGATAATACTCTTGTTGTTGCAATATCATTAAGGCTGGAAAGACTTGCAAGAAAATTTGGAATGAAACATATATGGACAAGACCTAACCCGATTGATGAAAAAAAGTATTTTGTAGCTAATAATAAATATACATTAAGAAACAAACTGTGTAAGTTTGGTGAGGATGATATTGTTCTTTCTTTGATTGCTAATTACATAGATAGAAAAAATCAACTGTTTGCATTAGAGGTTCTTAAAAAACTACCTACACAATATAAACTTGTTTTAGCTGGACCTTTGAAAAATGAGGGTAAGAAGTACTATGATAAAGTACTCTCCAAAATAAAACTATGGGGACTAGAGGATCGAGTCGATATTACAAATGGTTTTGTTGAGAATTTTGATGAGTATTTGAAAATGAGCGATGTATTTTTATTTCCCTCAAAAGCCGAGGGACTGGGTACTCCACTTCTTGAAGCACAAGCTTGTGCTATTCCTGTAGTGAGCAATGATATTGAAGGAATCTCAGATATGGTTATCAAACCAGGTAAGGGTGGATACTACCACGACTTTGATGTGCCACTTTGGACAGAAGCAATAATTAAAGCTGCTTCTATTCCACATGAAGTGTTACTAGAAAATGTAGACTTTATTAGAAGTATTTCTGCTCACAGTATTATTGATAAAGAGTACTTTGAAAAAATTAAAAAGTTAATTAATGATTAAAAAAATCATACATCAAATTTCTTTAACTGGAATAGGTGGTGTTCAACAATCTTTTTTGCCCTATTTTAAAGTGGCATTATCACGAAGCAAATTTAAACATGTTATTTTTGGTTTACACAAGATTGATAAAGAATATGACAGTATCGAATCGTACTATACGAATTTAACTCAGAATTATTTCAAATTATTTTATTTTGTTTACCAAGTTTTTAGTAAACAAACCATCATCCATTTTTATAACAACTTAGGAAGCAAGCAAGTATATAGGCTATTGAACATTATCCCTTCTACAAATATTATTTTTCATGAAAGAGGGACAATATGGAATGCAAATATGAAAGACCAAAAAAATTATGTTCAAAATGCACTTCGAGCAAAAATTATTTTAGCCAATTCAAATGCGACAAAAATTATGCTTTCAGAAAAATTTGGTATAGATGAAAGCAAAATTTACGTATTGTACAATGGTTTTTTAAGTAGTTCAAGTAAATATCTTCCTAAAAATAATGTAAGATATTCTGAAACCTTTTCTGTTGGTTATATTGGAAGATTAGATACTCCTAAAGGAGTTCATATTTTAATTAAAGCAGCAACTTATCTTAAAGAATATAATTTTTACATTGCAGGAGATGGTGCGTGGAAAGATTTATTAATACAGCAGGCAGAAGGATATTCTAATATTTATTTTCTTGGAAGAGTAAGTGATCCTCTGGAATTTATAGAGCAAATGGATATAATTGTAGTCCCCTCAATTAGAGAACCACTAGGAAATACAGTAATTGAGGCTGGATTTTGTAAAAAAGCTGTGATTGCATCAAATGTAGATGGTATTCCAGAAATAGTAGAGAATAAAATAAGTGGGATTTTATTAAACCCCAAAAATAATTTGTCAATAAAAAAACTTCCATTGAATGCAGTGCCTATTCCAGATGTTGTTGTAGATCCAATCTCAAAATCTTTAGTGTCTGCAAAAGAAATTGATGCTCATGAATTGTGTGAAAGTATTAAATTTTTAGAAACGAATAATGAAACTAGACTTGCTTATGGAAATGAATTACATAAAAAAGTATTAAATACATTTAGTATAGAAAACTATTTTGATAAATTGGAAAGCATTTATAAAGGATTAGACAATGGTAATAAATAGGAGTTTTGTATTACTTATTTGTATTACAAGTGTTCAGTTTTTCGGGCTATTATATTTTTTAAGTCCTTACCTAAATAATCTACCTGCATTTGAATATATTCGATACTCTGCCACAGATATGGAGTTTTTAGCTAGAGCTATGATTTTTAGTTATGAAGAAAACTTCACCAAGGCATTTGCTAATGGAGTTCGATTGCCTTTATATCCATTAATATTATCATTATTTATTGATTATTTTGATAAACCATTTCTAGCAATTAAAATTTTCCAAATTTTTTTATCCGTTTTGATTATACCCATTTCTTTTTTCATCTTAAAAAAACTTCTTAAAGATGAAAGAATCGCATTAGCTGGTATTATTCCAATTTGTTTGTGGTTTCCTTTTTATTACTTTTCTCCTATGGTAATTGTCGAATCTGTGAGTATTTTTTTCTCGAGTTTATTAATCTTAATTATTGTGTTTAGTTCAAAACAGAATATCTACAAAACTTCTCTTTCTGTAGGTCTACTGTTAGCTATCATGACTTTGTTTAAATCGAATAATTTGGTTCTATTTTTACCTTTTGTTGTTTATGTTTTTTTTCTTGTAGAAAAAAATATTTTTCTAACCATAAAGGTATTGTTTGTATCTTTGGTTACCTTTGTATTTTTCATATTACCATGGTCTATTTATGTATCCACTTATAATAATGGCTTTATCCCCTTTTCAGTACTTGGGCCAAATGCAATCATATATGGGATGGGTCAAAAAGTACTTCCTGGTAATAAAACACTTATGGACAAAACCATTAAAGAGTACAATATATATGATGCCAAAGTATCTAGTGTTGCGAAACTTAATGTTAAAAAAGTTCTTGAAACCAATGATTATGCTGATTCGATGGCTGAAATGTTGAACTTAAACATTAATCCTTATCTTAACAGAGATCATGACTTAGCTAAAAAGTACTTTTCTTTAAAAAGTGAAATTGGTGGAAAAAGTATCATAAATGGTAATAGAAATATAAATAAAATCATTAAAGATGAATGGAAAAAGAAACCATATGAATACAGCATGCTAGGTCTCAGCAAGGTGATGCATGGATTTGGTATGTCATTTCGCAACATTGTAGATTATACTATTTTTTCATTATTTATTTTTACTTTAGTGGGTAGTTTCTTTTTACTATGGGTGTATAAATATTACAAATTGGTTCTTTTTTATTACTCTATGGTTTTTGTTTATATTTTTCAGGCTTTTTTAGTTTATGGGGATCATAAATATAGAGTAGTACTATTTGACTTTATTATGCTATTGATGTTTTCTATTATAGTGATAAAACTCTATGAATTTTATAATCTTAAAAAAGGCATTAAATGAAAAAAATACTTATTGTTTTTGGAACTAGGCCTGAAGCAATTAAAATGGCACCACTTGTTAAAGAGTTTAAAAAACATTCAAGTTTCTTTGAAGTAAAAGTTTGTGTTACTGCTCAGCACCGTGAAATGTTAGACCAAGTCTTGGATGTATTTGATATAAGACCTGATTATGATTTAAATATTATGAAAAAAGGACAAGACTTATATGATGTAACAACTGATGTTTTAGTGGGATTAAAAGATGTTATTTCTGACTTCCATCCAGCTATAATCTTTGTTCATGGAGATACCACAACTGCATTTGCATCATCTCTTGCAGGATTTTATGGAAAAATTGATCTAGCACATGTTGAAGCTGGTCTTAGAACTGATAACTTATATTCACCTTGGCCTGAAGAGGGAAATAGATCTCTTATTTCAAGATTGGCAAAATATCATTTTGCTCCCACAAATACAAGTAAAGAAAATTTAATAAAAGAAAACATAAGTATTGATAATATTTTAGTGACGGGGAATACAGTAATAGATGCACTTTTTATTGTTCTTGAAAAAATTAAAAAGTCTCAAAATATGGAAAATAACTTACATGAAAATATAAAAAGTGCAAACTATGCTATTCAAAAAAACAAAAAATTTATTCTCGTTACTGGGCACAGAAGGGAAAATTTTGGAGAAGGGTTTGATAATATTTGCAAGGCATTAAAAGAAATAGCGGTGATTAATCAAAATATTGACATAGTTTATCCTGTGCATTTAAATCCAAATGTTCGATTGCAGGTAAATACAATATTGAATGGAATTGATAATATTTTTCTCATTGAACCCCTAGAATATGAGCCTTTTGTCTACTTAATGAGCAAATCATATTTGATTATGACTGACTCTGGAGGAATACAAGAAGAAGCACCAAGCTTAGGAAAACCAGTACTTGTAATGCGAGATACAACTGAAAGGCCAGAAGCGATAGCTGCGAATACTGTAAAACTTGTTGGAACTAATAAGAATATTATTATTAAAGAGGTAAATAAATTACTTAAAGATGAAGATATTTACAATGTAATGAGTAAATCGAATAATCCATACGGCAATGGTTTTTCAAGCCAAAAAATTGTAGAATATTTCTTATGATCGAATATATTGACTATTTACTTACAATATTAATGGAAATTAATTCCTCTTATCAAATTTTAATTATCGGGGTTCTATATCTTTTTGGACCAATTTTAGTTATTCCCATTATGGGAGTATCTTATTTAGCTGGTTTCTTTTTTGGTTTTAAAATTGGAATAGTATTTTCCATTTTCGGATATGCAATTGCTACTTATTTGTACTATAAATTTGGACGATTGGTGCATAAAATTAATTTTATAAGAAGAAAAATTGTTCATAATAAGATTAAATATAAATCCTTGTATATAAACGTTAATTTTTTTGGAATAGTTTTCTTAAGTTTATTTATTCCTTTTTTACCTTTAGTTGTAACATTAGGTGCTTTGGGTAAAAGAAAAAGATTGGTTATTAGCGGTATTATAGTTGGGGCTTTACCTATGACACTAATATCTGTATATTTAGGAAGTATTGGGAAAAGTTTTTTAGAAACTAAAGATACAAAATTGGCAATTTTTATAATTATAGGCTTTGTTCTTATTTACTTTTTAGGTAAAGTCTATAAACATTTTTTAAAAAAGAGGGGTTATGAACAGAATAGTATATAGTTTACTTCCAGTTTACAATGAGGGACAGAGTATTTATGACTTATTAAATACATATTCTGATGTACAAGAAACAACAGGCATAATATTTGAAATAATAGTAGTAAATGATTGCAGTAAAGATAATTCAGATAGTTTTATATTAAGAGCAATTGACGAATTTACTGACTTGAGTATTCATTATATAAAACATGAAGAAAATATAGGTTTGGATGGTGCTTTAAAAACTGGTTTTAATCACGTAAAAGACCTGATTAAAGAAAATGATATATTAATCACTATGGATGGGGATAATACTCATAATCCTTTTTTAATACCGTCAATGATTAATAAAATTGACGAAGGTGTATCTATTTGTATTGCATCGAGGTACTTGGAACAATCGCGTATTTATGGCTTGTCATTGTTTAGAATATTTCTAAGTACAGGTGCAAAATACTTGTATAAATTAATGTGGAGATTCAATGGTGTTGCTGATTATACCTGCAACTTTAGAGTTTACAGAGGTGGATTATTTTTGAATTTTGTAAATAAATATCAAGATAACATAATTGAAGAAAAAGGTTTTACAGCAGTTGTTGAAATCTTAAAAAAAATGTATGAACTGGAACCTTACGTTTGTGAAGTTCCAATGATTCTTAAATATTCAAATAAAGTTGAAGAATCAAATATGCAAATAGTTAAAACTGTGAAACAAACACTGAAAATACTATTTGGGAAAAATTAAATACGGAATACTTTTGAAAAAGAAACTAAATATTCTCATATATTCATTAGCTGCAGGTGGAGCGGAGCGGGTTGTATCGACTTTATTATTTGGACTTGATGAGTATTTTGAAATTACTTTAGTTCTAATGAATGATACTATTGAATATGAAATTCCAAAATCATTAAATATTCAATATATTGAAAAATCACAAGCCCATGAGAGTGGAGTTATAAAGCTTCTAAAATTACCATTTTTGGCATACAAATACTCCAGAGTATGTAGTAATAACAAACCTGACTACAGCTTATCTTTTATGAACAGATCAAATTATACTAATGTGTTATCTAAGGTATTTGGAAATAAATCCAAAATATTTATTAGTGAAAGAATAGCACCCTCAAAAGAATATGAAAGCAACTCTGTAAAAGATAAAATTTCACAATATTTAATTAAATATCTTTACCCAAAAGCGGATAGAATTTTTCCAAATTCAAAGGGTATTGCATATGATCTAAAGTGGAATTTTAAAATTCAGGAAGAAAAAATCCATGTTATTAATAATCCAATTGATATAGCAAAAATCAAAAAACTTTCAAAGGAAGATGTGAATGATTTTAATTTTAATAAATTTACTTTTATTAATGTAGCCAGGCTACATTCACAAAAGAATCATGAGTTACTCATACGTGCTTATTCTAAAATAAATGCAGATACTCAGCTGTTGATCATAGGTGAAGGTGAATTACGACCTCCCCTAGAAAGGTTGATTAGAGAATTAAATCTAAATAATAAAGTGTTTTTAATTGGAAAAAAACAAAATCCATTTAAATACCTTTCTCATTCCAAATGTTTTGTTTTTTCTTCTAACTACGAAGGGTTTCCAAATGGGATACTTGAAGCGCTTGCCTGTGAATTACCCGTTATAAGTACCGATTGCAAGAGTGGTCCACGTGAGTTGTTAGATATAATAAACTCAAATGGAATTGAAAAAAATATGTTAGAACCAGAATATGTTGATCATGGCATTTTAGTACCATTAAATAACGTAGATTCTTTAACTAAGGCAATGACTGCAATAATTGAAAGTGATACTTTAATCAATAAATTTAGTAAAATAGCCTATAATCGGGCTCTTAAATATGACAGAAAAATAATAATTGATGAATATATAAAGGTGATGGAAAATTAATGTGTGGAATAGCCGGTGCGATTAACTATGATAACTTTAAACTAGAAGCTGTTCAAAATGCTCTTTACCATAGAGGGCCAGATAAACAAGAAATATATAAATCATCTAATGTGGCTTTAATACATACAAGATTATCAATACAAGATATTTCCCATGGACATCAGCCTTACCATTTGGATAATTGTTCAATTGTATTTAATGGAGAAATATACAATCATATGGAACTAAGGTCCAAGTATTTAAATACCTTCGAATTCTCTACCTCTTCAGATACGGAAACACTTCTTTGTCTATATATCAAATATAAAGAAAAAATGTTTGAATATCTTGATGGTATGTTTGCCTTTGCTATTTTAGATAAAAATGATAATAAGCTTTTTTTAGCACGGGATAGAAGTGGAAAAAAACCACTTTTCTTTTACAAAGCAGATAATACGTTATTGTTTGCAAGTGAATTAAATGCCATTAAAGCAGGTATTGATAAACTTAATATTAATGAAGAGAATATTTATGCTTATTTACGAAATGGATTTTTTTATCAAGAAACGACGCCATATAAAAATGTGGAAGAAATAGATGCTGGATGTTATTATAATATAAATCTTAGCACATTAGAAGTAGAACAAAATAAGTATTTTAACTTATTAGACTATTACAAACCAAATAATGAGAGTTTTGATAGCTCTTTAAATAAACTTGATTCTTTATTGCACAAAAGTGTAAAAGACAGACTCTTATCATCTGATTTGGAAGTAGGTGCATTTCTAAGTGGAGGAATAGATAGCTCCTTGGTTGTTGCCATTGCCAGTGAGTATAAACAAAACCTAAAAACTTTTACCGTAAGTTTTGATGGAGCATTTGATGAATCTCATTTGGCAAAATTAACGGCGCAAAAATATAATACAAAACATACTCAAATCAATATTTCTATGAATTTAAAAGATGATATAGAAACAATTCTCTTAAATTATGGACAACCTTTTATGGACAGTAGTGCAATACCCAGTTACTACGTCTCCCAAGAAGCAAAAAAACACGTTACTGTAATATTGAATGGTGATGGGGCTGATGAATTGTTTGGTGGATACAGACGATATGTGCCTGCTGCAAATGGATTGATACAAAAAGCCAAACTATTTTCGCCACTTTTAAAGGTAATGCCAACGCCACATAATAAAAAATCAATTTATAACTACATATATAGATTGCTCGCCATGTCAAATAAAAGTGGTTTGGATTTTTATCTCTCTTCTACAAATGATATTTTTGATGATGTCTATGAGTTTAAAAATAATAGAGTCTTTGAAAGAATGAATACATTTATCAATGATGTTCAACTAGATGAACTGTCAAAGATGTTGTATCTAGATTTTAATATGATTTTATTTTCTGATTTACTTGTGAAAATGGACATAGCAACAATGGCTCACTCACTTGAAGGAAGAAGTCCTTTTTTAAGTAAGTATATGTTGGAATTTGCCCCAGGTTTACAAAACTCATATAAAATAAAAGGAAAAAATACAAAATATATTTTAAGAGAATTGGCAAAAAAATATATACCCAATGAACTTATTCATCAACCTAAAAGAGGTTTTGAAGTGCCTCTAAAAAATTGGGTTGAAAATGATTTAAAAGAAAATATCTTTGATACTTTGCAAAATGGGTCATATGGAAGTAAGTTTGTAGAACAAAAGTTTATAAACTCAATATTGAATAATAAAATCAATGTATCAAAAGAGAAAAGAGCGAAAATATTGTGGACACTTTACTGTTTGGAAGTATGGTATCAAAAACAATGAATAAAAAAAAGATACTAATCAGTGCAAATGTGATTTTTACTATTGCAAACTTTAGAATAGAATTGATAAAGTTTTTACTTTTAAGAAATTACGAAATAGTTTGTGTAGCCTCAAAAGACGAACTTTCAGGTAATGCTGAAGAAGTACTAGAAAAGTTGGGTGTGCGCTTCATTGAAGTGAGTGTGAGTAGAAAAGGTTTAAACCCAATAGAGGATTTGAAGTATTTACTAAATCTAATTAAAATATATAAAAATGAAAAACCAAATACAGTGATGCATTTCACAATTAAACCTAATATTTATGGTACCTTAGCTTGCCGGTTTTTAAAAATACCGTCTATCAATACTATTAACGGATTAGGTTCTGGAATAATAAAAGAGAATTTTTTATCCAAGATATTAAAGGTAATGTACAAAACTGCTCTAAAGTTTTCATATAAAACTTTTTTTCAAAATAATGATGATAAAGAATTCTTTATTAACAATAACCTTGTCTCTACTCAAAGAGTTGGAATAGTTCCTGGATCTGGTGTAGATACTCAATCTTTTAATACATGTACTTCAAATACCAAAGAACTCACATTTATATTAATTGCAAGATTGTTAAAAGATAAAGGAATTTATGAGTATATTGAGGCAATCAAATCCATTAAAAAAACAAATAAACATGCCATATTTTTACTTGCAGGACAGTTTGACTTTGGGAATCCCAGTGCTATTACACAAGATGAAGTTAAAGCTTGGACAGATGGTAATATTATCCAGTTCATTGGGAAAACAGATGACATTAAAAACTTTTTCACCATAAGTGACGTAGTTGTACTACCCAGTTATAGAGAGGGTTTGTCACGTGTATTAATAGAGGCTGCAAGTGCTTCTAAGCCAATCATTACGACAAATGTTCCTGGATGTAAAGATGTTGTTGACGATAGTGTTAATGGATTCTTATGTGAAGTAAAGAACTCAAGTAGCTTAGAAATCAGTTTAAAATCAATGATTGAACTAAATGAAACTAAGATATATGATATGGGACTTGAATCTAAAAAAATAGCACAAAGTCGCTTTGATAAAGATATTGTTAATTCTATTTATTTAAAGGAAATTGAAAAAATATGTTCTATTTAATACTTTTTGTACTTGCTTTTATTGCTACGTATTTTATTAGACATTACGCAATTAAGAAATCCATAATGGATGTCCCAAATGAAAGAAGCTCACATACAACTCCAACACCAAGAGGAGGAGGGCTTGCTATAATTTTCTCAATTTACTTTGGTCTAATAGTACTGTACATTACATCAAATATTGAAAGCGGACTTTTTTTCGCACTGCTTTGCTCAATACCTATAGTGATAGTTAGTTTAATAGATGATATTATTTCTTTGTCTTCAAAACTTAGGTTTATGGCACAGTTATTTAGTGCGATATTAGCTGTATATTTTTTAGGTGGAGTTAGCTCAATTGATTTTATATTATTTAATCTTGAGGGGTGGTATTTAAATATTATAGTCGTAGTGGCTATTATTTGGTTTACTAATTTATATAATTTTTTGGATGGAATTGATGGATATTCTGGAAGTCAAGCAGTTCTTACTGGTACTGGAAGTTTTATAATACTGCAAAATGAGATTGGTTTAATCATTGCCCTATCAAGCTTAGGTTTTTTATTTTTTAACTTTCCTCTATCAATTGGTAAATACTACGTAAAAAAAGCATCTATCTTCATGGGTGATGTGGGTAGTGCAACCTTGGGTTTTTTATTTGCCATATTGTGTTTTTCAGATACCTCTGGTGGTAATATTTATGTTTGGTTGATATTGTTAGGACTTTTTTGGTTTGATGCGACCATAACGATTATAAGAAGATATAAAAATAAAGAAAATATCACTGAAGCACATAAAAAACATGCTTATCAAAGATTGACCCAAAGTGGGTGGAGCCATTTTAAAGTTTCTACAAGCGCAATTGTCCTAAATATTGTTTTTGTAGTAGGCTTATATTTTTCTTCAAAAGATTACTACCTGTATTTATTTACTATTACTATTATTATACTATACTTCTTAGTTAAATTTATAGATTCAAAAAAGGCATTTAATTGACTTTAAAACCATCGCCAAAAAAACGTTATCTATTTTTTCTCTTTTCTGATTTAGGTATCTCTTTAGTTACTCTATATTTGGCATACTTACTGAGATTTAACTTTGCTATTCCCTCAGAGTTTTTAGTAAACTTCTACAAAGTTTTTATAGTTATTACGGTTCTGAAAATTGCTGCTCTTCAGTATTATAATATTTACAATGTCGCATGGAGATATTTTGCTTTAATTGAAGCAAAAAAACTTCTATTTGCACATATTATTGCCTACACTGCCTTTTCAGTAGTTTTTTTATTTTCCAGTGACTTCTTTTCTTTATTTGCACGAAGTATAATAGTAATTGATTTTTTTCTTTCTTTGATATTTATAGGTATATTAAGAGTTCTTAAAAGACTTATTGTTGAAGAGCATTCAACAAAAAGATATAAAACAGCTATACTAATTGGTGTAAGCAGTTATACTACTACATTTTTAAAAGACAATAGACGATATCACCCTATAGCCATAGTAGATGAAAACAGAATGCTGGTCAATACTTTTATTTCTGGCTTAAAAGTTCATACTTTTGATGAATTAGATAAACTTATTATTAATAATCATGTTTCTTCAATAATAATTTCCAAACAGTACAATCAAAAAAGACTTAACGAAATCTATGAAAATCTTAGTAAACACAAAATTGATGAAATAAAAGTAGCAAATCAATTAAGCAATAAAAGCAAAACGATAAAAAAGCTTTCTGTTGAGGATCTTTTAGCAAGACATCCAAATGACTTGGATGAGGAGACAATATCATCTTTCTTAAAAGATAAAATTGTTCTGATTACGGGTGCTGGTGGAAGTATAGGTAGTGAGATATCAAGGCAGTGTATAAAACATAAGGTGAAAAAACTTATACTTCTTGATCACAGCGAGTATAACCTTTATTCTATTTATGAAGAATTGGAGCAAGACAATACTTTTCAAGTTATGCAAACAGTTACCAATAAAGAAGTTCTGGAAAAAACATTTGAAAGATTCAACCCAGAAATAGTTATTCATGCAGCAGCATATAAACATGTACCTTTAGTTGAAGATAATATAGATGAAAGCATTTTTAATAACATAATTGGAACTAAAAACTGTATTGATCTCTCAATCAAATACAATGTTGAAAAATTTGTATTAATATCAACGGACAAAGCTGTTCGACCTACAAATGTAATGGGCACAACCAAACGTATATGTGAATTGTATGCACAAAATGTTCTCCCTTTACACAATGCAGCTTCAAAAAAGACTGAAATTGTAGCAGTGAGATTTGGAAATGTTTTAGGAAGCTCAGGCTCTGTTATCCCAAAGTTTCAAAAACAAATTGATGCAGGTGGTCCTTTAACCGTAACTCATCCTGAGATTACCCGATATTTTATGTTGATACCAGAAGCTTGTGAATTAGTACTTCAAGCAGGTGCAATTGCAAAAGGGGGAGAAATTTTTATACTTGATATGGGTGAACCTATAAAAATCATTGATTTAGCGAAAAAAATGATTGAACTCTCTCATGCCAAAGATGTGGAAATAAAGTTCACGGGTCTTAGGCCTGGTGAAAAACTTTATGAAGAATTGTTGATTAATGATAGTGATAAAAAGACCAAATATGGATCCATTACAGTGTCAAAACCAAGTATGTACCCTATAGAGAAACTTAATCACGATATTACAGAATTACTGGTATCGGATGATAAAATCAAATCATTAAAAGATATTGTGCCGGAGTTTGAACACAAATTAAATTAAATGTATTTTTATTGTCACATCAGTATAGAATAAAAAAAAATGATTAATAAAAAAAGTTAAAAATTAAGTTTATTTTAACGATAATGACTATAACATTCACAAATTGAATGGTTGAAAAAGAGAGACAATTGAATATCACACAAGGTAACAGTTTTGATACGCTTAGAGTTATGCAAGATAGAAAGTTGAATATGATAATCTGCTTCATGAACTCGAACTTAATGAAAAAATATTAGGAAAAGTAAAATAATGAAAATAGCAATAGCAGGTACTGGATACGTAGGACTAAGTAATGGGATATTGTTATCTCAACATAATGAAGTTGTAGCACTTGATGTAATAGCAGATAAAGTTGAAATGTTAAATAAAAAAGTTTCCCCCATTGAAGATAAAGAAATCCAAGATTTTTTATCCAATGACAACTTAGATTTCAGAGCAACACTAGACAAATATGAAGCATATGAAAATGCAGATTTTGTCATCATCTCAACTCCTACTGATTATGACCCTGAGACAAACTATTTTAATACTAAATTAGTAGAAATAGTTATAAAAGATGTTCTCGAAATAAATCCAAATGCTACTATGGTAATAAAATCAACAGTACCCGTTGGCTATACAAAATCAGTTAATGAAAAGTTTAATACTACGAATATTATTTTCTCACCAGAGTTTTTAAGAGAAGGAAGTGCATTACATGATAACTTGTATCCTTCAAGAATCATCGTTGGTGAAAAGTCTGAACGTGCGCAAAATTTTGCTAATCTTTTAGCTCAAGGAGCACAAAAAGAAAATATTGATATATTGTTGACTGACTCAACTGAAGCTGAAGCTGTAAAACTTTTCTCAAATACATACTTAGCTATGAGAGTAGCATATTTTAACGAGCTGGATACCTATGCTCAAACTCACGACTTAAATACAAAAGATATAATTGAAGGTATTGGCCTTGATCCAAGAATTGGAACTCATTATAACAATCCATCATTTGGATACGGTGGATATTGTTTACCCAAAGATACTAAACAATTAAGAGCAAATTATAAAGATGTACCAAGTAATATAATAGGTGCTATTGTTGATTCAAATTCTACAAGAAAAGATTTCATTGCAGATTCAATTATTGCTAAAAACCCTAAAACTGTGGGAATATACAGATTAATAATGAAATCTGGATCTGATAACTTTAGAGCTTCATCCATACAAGGTATTATGAAAAGAATAAAAGCAAAAGGGATTGAAATTGTAATATATGAACCTGTATTTGAAAAAGAAGAATTCTTTCATTCACAAGTGATTAGTGATTTAGACGAATTTAAAAACATATCAGATGTTGTTATTGCAAATAGATTGAGCAAGTCTATTTTAGATATAAAAGAAAAAGTGTATACAAGAGATATCTTTAATAGTGACGATTAATGACTAAAGCAGTTATTGGCTTAGTATATATAGCTTTCTAGGATGACGAGTTAGTATTTGTTACTCTAGGCATTTTGATTAAAATAATGTAAGGGATATAGAATTACTGTAGAAAATAAAAGAACTATATTATTAATATTAATTGCATTTATTTTCAGCTTTTCGATGCGTTTAATTTGGGTATATCAATTTAGTGATGTAGAACAATATAAATTTAATGATGAATTTATGATAAATTCAAATGATGGATATTATTTTGCAGAAGGTGCAAGAGATATTCTTTCCAATATCAATCAAAATGACAGAAATAGTACTGCTGGAGATTCTGCACTATCATATCTTACGTCATTAATAGCAAAAATATTACCTATTAAGTTTGAAACATTAATATTATATATGCCTGCATTTTTCTCATCCTTACTAGTCATTCCACTCATTTTAATTGGTAGAAGTGTAGGTAAACTTGAAGTTGGTTTTATAGCTGCACTCATTGGAAGTATTGCTTGGAGTTATTATAATCGTACGATGGTTGGTTATTATGACACGGACTTATTAAATATCGTGTTTCCAACAGTATTTCTATGGTCAATTATATGGGCAATAAAAACTCAAGAAAATAAATATTTGATATTTACGGCTTTAGATATTTTGGCTTATAGATGGTGGTACCCACAAAGTTATAGTCTGGAATTTGCATTTTCTGGCTTAATTGCTCTATATGTTATTTATCAAATAATAATAAAAGAAGATTATAAATACAATCTTCTTTTATTGACTTTTATTCTTTGTGCCATGATGGATGTTAATGGTGAAGTTAGATTATTTATAGTATTTCTCTTGTTCTTTATTTTAATATTGAAAAGAGATTTTGTATATAAGAACTTGTTTTATTTATTTGGATTGTCAATTACAGTATTTGTAATTAATGGTGGAGTAAATCCCATAGTAGGTTTATTAAAATCATATGTATATAACAGTACTATCCTAGAAACTGGGAATAGTTTGAGCTTACATTTTGTCTCTGTTATGCAAACTATACGAGAATCTAGTGCTATTCCGCTTGAAACTTTAGCAAATAGAATTAGTGGCCACCCTATTACTTTTGCTCTATCGCTTGTTGGGTATATTTGGTTGGTCTACAAACATAGAATTATGATACTTGGACTTCCTATGATTGGACTTGGATTCTTGGCATATTCAAGTGGACTAAGATTTACTATATATGCTGTACCTATATTAGCTTTAGGGGTTGCTTTTCTAATTTCTGAATTATCAAGTTTACTCAAAAATAGAATTCTAAAATATTTTTTAATGATAATTTTAAGTAGTTTAGCCTTGATACCGAATATTCTACATATTATATCTTATAAAATTCCTACAGTTTTTACAAAAAATGAAGTTAATATTCTGGATAATCTAAAAAAAATAACTAATAAAAAAGACTATATCGTTTCATGGTGGGATTATGGTTATCCAATTAGATATTATTCTCATGCAAAAACATTAAGTGATGGAAGTAAACATGATGGCAGTACTAACTTTCCAATAAGTTTTGCATTAATGAGTCCTCAAACTCAATCTGCAAAAATGCTTAGACTTATTGTTGAAAAAGGATTAGATCTGGAAAAATTAATTCATGAATATGGATATAAGAATACAAATTCTTTTCTTAAAGAACTTAATAGAAATATAAAACATCCTTCAACAATAAAACAACCCATCAAAACGAGTGATATTTATTTATACTTACCAAGTAAAATATTGGATATTTTTCCAACAATAAAATTGTTTTCAAATATAGACTTGATGACTGGAAAAAAGAAAGAAAACACATTTTTTTACAAATCAACTCAAATTAAACATGAAAAAGAAAAAATTAATATTGGTAATGGTGTTAGTATTATTCGAAAAAAAGAAGTACTTCAAATTGGAAAAAAAATAATACCTATTAATAGGATTGTAAAAACAAAGTATAATAAAAAAGGTAAATTAATTATCACAGGAAAGGTAATAAATAAAAAATCTAACTTTAATGTAATTTTTATGACAGATTACAAATCTTATTTAGTTGTAGATAATGCTACTTTTAATTCAACATACTTTCAATTATTTGTATTTGAAAATTATAATAAGAATTTATTTCAACCAGTTATTTTAAGTCCTTCAACAAAGGTATATAAATTAAAGATATAGGATCACATTTGATATACCTATTGCCATTTGGTACTTATTATTACGCTAGATTGTATACTATAACAAAATTTATGGATGAAGGAAAATTGGAAAATGATAACAAATAATAGTAAAAATATACTTAGTATTGCAATCTTAATATTTATAGATTTTCTGCTTATTTATTTTTTAGTTGATATTGCATATTATCTTAGAATATTTCTCAATGATGTAATAATTGTTACATCATTTAATATGCCACTTGAAAAGTATAAAGAATTCTATTTATTATATTTGATTGTGATTGGTTTATTATTTCATGAAGGTATATATTTCCAACGATATGACTTTTGGGAAGAATTTAAAAATATAATAAAGGCAATATGTTTTTCATTTGTATTCACATTTACTTTTTTATCTTTGAGCAAGATTTCTATTGAGTATTCCAGATTATTTTTTATTATATATTTTATTTTGCTAGCTCTTATTCTTCCAATAAGTAAAATTATTGTAAAAAACATATTATATAAAATGAATTTATGGAAAAAATATATATGTGTAATTGGGAATAAAGAACAATCAAATATAGTATCTAATGAAATAACTTCAAATAAATATTTAGGGTATGAAACTTCAAATAAATCAGATGCACATACGATTTTAATAGCAACAAAAGATATGGAAACGAACAAATTAAAGAGATTATTAGATATTGAGCTATCAAAAACAAGAGAAGTGATTTTGATACCTTATCTTGATAATTATAATATTTCTAATACAAAAATGTTTGAGCTTTTTAATACGAAGATGAGCTTTTTAAGTATTGAAAATAAACTTTTAGTAAAATATAACATTGTAATTAAAAGATTATTTGAATATCTCATTACTTTTATTACCTTACCAATATTTGTAGTTGTGTTTATAATCATTTCATTTTTTATAAAACTCGATTCAAAAGGTAGTGTATTATTTAGACAGTCAAGACTTGGTTTTAATGGCAGAAGTTTTTCTTGTCTAAAGTTTAGAACCATGTATGAGAATCAAAGTGAATTATTAAAAAATTATTTGGACAAAAATCCATTGGAAATTGAATATTATGATAAATATCATAAGTATAATAATGACCCAAGAATTACAAATATTGGAAAAATATTAAGAAAATTCTCCCTAGATGAGTTGCCTCAATTTATCAATGTATTGAAATCAGAAATGTCTCTAATTGGTCCAAGACCATACATGAATTCTGAATCAGGTAAATTGAAACATAATCAAGAAATATTATTAAAAGTGAAACCCGGTATTACAGGTCTTTGGCAGGTTAGTGGAAGAAATAATATTTCATTTGATGAAAGAGTTAAAATAGATATTTGGTATATACAAAACTGGACACTTTGGCTTGATATGATTATATTTCTTAAAACGTTTAAAGTATTATTATTTAAAACTGGAGCTAAGTAGTAAATTTTTCATTTCTATTTAACTTTAAAAATTGAAATGCTGTTACCTGTATATATTGGTTCAAAATATTTTTTATTATAGTTATTAAAAAACATTAACTGTACAAATGTTGTATTAAGAAAGTAATCGTCCACTATATAATATTTTCCATTATAATTGATTATATGCAAACCAACTTTGTGTGCATTAATTTCTTTCATAAGTTTTTGATTGTTTTTGATTAAAATATGATAAAAGTTTTTAATAGGTATTTTAGTTCCATTTTGAATAAGAAGTGCATTTTTTTTGTCAATTTTAATATTTTTATCTAGTGTGATATATTTACTATCTTCTCCAATTTTATTATATTCAAGGAACAATTTCTTTTTAAGCTTTTTACCTGTACTAGGATCAATATTTGAAAATGTAAATATTGTATAAATAAGTTTTGTCATCTGTATAGGTAAAACAAGATATTTATCCACATTTTTTTTATGTTTCATGTTAGTATCAGATAATTTTTTTAATAACGAACTGATGTTTTTTTCTTTTTTTAGAGCTTGCATTATGGCAGGAGTATTTCTTTTACTATACAAATCATAAAAATGATGTATTGCATTAAATGAAAATGTTTGAGATGTGGACATTAGAATTTTTGCAACGGTATAATTGTCTTCATGATGTTTACCATTATCAATCATTGTTTTCATACTTGTATAATACCAAATAGGCCATCCATAATCCCACCAAGTAACAGCATAATCTTTTGAAGAAGATATACCTTTTACTGTTTGTAAAGCTTTAATTTGTTCTGGATTAAATACAGGTTTGGCCACCTTTGTATTCCAAAATTTGACACTTCTTGCATTCTCGTAAAGTGGGTATAAAAGAAATAAAGCAACTAGAAATATTTTAATAAAGTTATTTTTAAATTTGCTTGTAAAATAAAATACAAAATAAGCATATGCCAATATTAAAATAGGAACACCAAAAATATGGAATCTAATACCTGCTTTAATACTCATAATTCCAACTAATAATAAAGGAAGTGTTAATAAAAATTCTTTATGTCTAAATACAAATAATATGTATCCCATAATTGCTATTGAAAAGATATAAATATTTCCACTAATTAATCTAATTATAGTAAAAAGGTCAGTACCCCTAGCTTCTGAAACAAGCTGCATAGGCGCTAAGAATTTATAATTTAGATTTTGTAAGTTTTCAGATTTAAAGAAGTATCTGTCTAAATGAAAAGAGAATTGTGATAAATCAATCTTATATATGACAAAAATAATTGAAAAAGTAAATAAACCTAAATAATACTTGTAATGAATTTTAAGAAAATAAAAAACAATAAATAATATAAATAAAATTATAAATTTATATAATAAAGTTATTTTAATAATACTTATTCCAAAAAGTATACTGACTTTATAGAAGGTACTATTTTTAGGAAAAAAGACAAGACAAAATAATATGAAAAAACCATTTAGTGCATAAACAATAGGCTCACTCGAATGATACCAAAGTAAAAAACTAATATTTGCTAATATAGATATAATAGAGTATCTATAATCTTCTTTTCTTATGACTAAAAGCATACCATATAAAATCATCATTGGAAAAAAAACATTTAATACATCTGTATCAAAGTAACCAAGATATGTTCTACCATAATATCCATATCCAAGTGATGAAATTAAAGCACTTAGGAACATTATGCTTAACGAGTTTATATATAAACTTAAAATTAAAATTGTTGGTATTAAAATAAGTGATGCAAAAAAAGCTGGGCCAAAGTACATCACTTGATCAAGCGTAAATGAACTATACTTAACAATATAATAAATAAAGTATTCGATCATATTTACATCTGAGTTATGAGGTAACTCTTGAAGCAATAAATTTGCATAATAACCATAAAGTGCCGGATCCGGTGAAAAAATTGAGATAAAATTTCCATCAATTGTAAATGAAGACAAATCATGTGTTTGCCAAGCCAAAATAAGTCTCATCAAAATTGCAATTGTTAAAGAAATAATAATGATAACGGTTAAGTTGATTTTTGAGTGCTTATCTAAAATCATAGAAGTATAAAGCCTTTATATTAATTAATAACGAATATTACTAAAGAATAACTTTGTTTAAAGTAATACGAAGAATTATAACGTTATTATATTACCAATGAGATTGTGTGCACACAAGAATATCGATTTCATGAAACAATTATAAGGAGTTCTTAATGAACAAGAAATATTTATTGTCAACAGCTGCGGCATCAGCTATTGCAATGATAATTACGGGATGTGGAAATTCAAGTACTAGTAGCTCAAGTACTAGTGGAAATGCCCAAAAATCAGCCCTTGATGGTGCTACTGTTACTATTGGAGGCGCTACAACAACTACAAATGCACTTGGTGAATGGACAGTTTCCGGTGCTACAGGTTCAACAGTTACTGTTACAGGTGGAACGATGACAATGCCTGATGGTTCAACGGTAACAAATACAGTGACTTTGGAGTCAACTATATCTGATGACAATCCGAACAATACTGTTTCACTTGCAACTACGTTAGTAAAACAATTTTCAGAATTAGATGATGTAAATTCATCTCAAGCTAAGACTAGAGTTCAAAATTTACTGGGATTAACTGAAACTGAATTATTTGAGGAACCTGATGCGTTAACTGGTACTAGTGTTACTGATGTTAATGAAATGAAAAATAGACAAGTTCTTATTTGGAATATGTTAATTGCTGCTAAAGATTCCACTGAAGGAACGGCTGCATTATTGAAAGACTTGAATGCTACGGGTTCTGCTGCTGTTTCAACGGCAAATTTTGCTGCCGCAGTCACAAGTGCGACTACAGCTGCTTATGATGCAGCAGTTACTGCTGGTGACTCAACAAGTACCTTATCTGATGCGAATACAACCTTAGCATCATTATCTTCGGCAGCTAATCTTGTAAAACAAGAGCAAGCAATTCTTCAAGCTGCAGATAATAATACTACAACTGTAACTGAAACTGCATTCTCTGGTGTATTTGATATTCAGGGTGACCCAGATGTTACTACATCTTCTGCTACAGGTTTTTACGTAACAGATGGTGATATCAATCAAACTGGTAATGGTCTCTTGTATGCATCACAAAGTACGCTTACAACTAGTGCAGCTCTTTTCCATGATGCAAATAGTACACTCTTTAGAACTGGAGTTCTGGATAGAAATGCAACTATTACAGCTGCTGCTGATACTGGTGAGTTACTAATTGAATTTACTGATAATAATACTTCATCATATACAGCTAGATTAAATGCACTTACTGTTAATGTTGACGAAAGTGATTATTTGACATTTGCTTATAATTCTAATACTACTTTAGAAATCACTGCAAACAGTAATACTTCAGTTGCAGTTGGTGTTACTGGTGATGCATCAACCTTTACTGCTGCTGTATTTGGAAATAATGATGGTAATCTTACTGTAAACTTATCGTCATTTGTAAATTATGTATTACCTCTTGCAGAAGCACATTCGAGTACTGCTAATGGTAACTTTAGTGTTGACATGAATGCTACAGGTAGTTTTGGTGCTAAGGTTTTATTTAATACAGATTTAAATACAACTTATGGATCAGGGCTCTACAATGCTCCAAGATCATCTATAACAGTAGAGGGAACGAGTCATACAGGATATAAATTACTTGATGCTAACTTAACTAAGTAAGTATTTCTTAATAAAATTAAAAGAGAAAGGAGTGATCAACCTTTCTCTTTTTTTTTGCATTTTTTAAACCTATATTATAAACAATAAAGGTATAATCTTTCAATTTTAAGGAGATATATGTCAAATCAAATAAGTAGAAAAAATTACAAAAAAGCTTTTTCTATTGTTGAACTTATGGTTGTGGTCATTATACTTGGATTACTTGCAAGTATTGTTGTACCAAATCTTATTGGAAAAAGTGATGATGCAAAAAAACAACTTGTTGTTGTCCAAATAAAACAACTTGAAGAAGCACTAAAATTGTTTAGACTAGATATTGGGAAGTACCCTACAACGGAAGAAAGTTTGAAAGCACTTATTTCTAAGCCAGAAGGTGATGGAAATTATGAAAACTATGGCAGTGGTGGATACTTAGGGAGTTCAAGTATTCCTAGAGACCCATGGAATAATCCTTATATATATATTTCAAATGGAAGTAAAATTGAGATTATTTCACTTGGTGCTGATGGCAAAGAAGGCGGGAAATCTGAAAATAAAGATATAAAATTAAGTGAAATCGTTAGATAAAAAATCCTTTACACTTTTAGAAATAGTCATCGTTTTGTTGATTATGGGGTTGGTATATACTATGAGTATAACTTCATTTTCAAAACAAAATATTAATACTGATGGCTATTATTTTGACTTAAAACAAGTTATTTT
>Ga0105351_1000060_pt1 | contig 43197 bp, 40 predicted proteins | sample EN4Hudsemesocosm_FD_83662 | JGI IMG/M metagenome (GOLD analysis project Ga0105351, IMG submission 83662) | Methane-oxidizing microbial communities from mesocosms in the Hudson Canyon - EN4B Hudson Canyon | ecosystem: Environmental > Aquatic > Marine > Cold seeps | place: Hudson Canyon... | reverse complement strand
GACCGAATAAAACATCTACATCTGAAAAGTTGTAATTAAATTTCAACGTGTTTTGAGCGCTTAGTGACGTATCAAAAATAGTATCATAGCCATCACCTTTATTAAAGTGGTATATGTCCTGGCTTTGTCCTCCACTTAAAATATCATCGCCTTTACCGCCCGTAATATTATTGGTAAAACCTATGTCGGTTGCATCTCTGCTATCTAATTTGAGGATCCCAGAAACTGTATGGTTAAAATACTCATCTTGCAAAGATAAGGCTCTATACTCTAAATTATCCACGCCCAATCCAAAAGCGCTCCCAGATAGGTAGTCTGAATAATCACCGCCAATTAAAGTGTCATTACCTTGAGCGCCATATAAAACACTGGCATGACCAAATCCACCGCCAGTCTCTGGATAGATCGAATTATACAAGCTCGTTAAAAGATCGTTACCCGATCCTCCGTCAACAAAGAAGCCACTTAAGGTGTCGTTCCCACCATACCCTGATATAGTGTAACTTTCGTTTAACGAGCTTGGATCATTTACATCATAGAAGAGTGTCGAGTCATAAGTGTGAATATCATCCCCTCTGGTCCCTGCAAACTCATAGTGATAAATACTGTCACTGGCATCGTAATTGAGAAGAGATAAAACAGTAGGGGCGGCTGGATTGCCATTTTCATCTAAATAAAGATTGTCAAATATTAACTGATTTGTTGACCACTCATTTATAATAAAAGCGTCTTATGAAGAATACCGTACTATTAACCCTCCGGCACCGTCATCGATATATTCAAAGTCATTCCTATTTACATCTGATGAGAATACTAATTTATTACCCTGATCTGGATCAATAATTTCATCGAATGATCCATCACCAAGACCGAAATAATAAGAATCGACGCCGAGCCCTCCAAAAAGGCGGTCAAGCCCTCCGCCGCCATTTAAATGATCTACCGATCCATCATCAGATCCATCTTTATTGTAACCGTATAGCCAATCATATCCCTTGCCACCTAAAAGGGTGTCCACGTCATTCCCACCGTATAGGGTATCGTTCCCATGATTACCCTCAATGTAGTCATCGCCTAACAAACCTTCTATTGTGTCATTTCCTCCGCGACCGTAAATCCTATCTCCATCTGAAGTTATTACATTTGACAGTGATTCATCCTCCTCACTTCCAAAAATAACCCTTAATGATGTTCCATTATTAAGACCGTCAACAATGTTTGCAGTGATGCCCGTAGCTTTATCAACATAAAGAGTGTCAGTAACACCATCAATAACACGATCTAAATCGGATTTGTTTTCTGCATACGCTTGGTTTTTATATTCAAGGAATTGCTGCCTGTCTGTTAGGTACTCTGCGCTGAAATTATCCGCATTGAGCTCACCACTTGTATTGTGGATATCATACAAAGTGGATGGAGTAATGTTATCAATGATTGCAAAAGAGTTTAGGTTTTCAAGAGCGTAAAGGGAAGCAACACTTTCTTTTGAATTGTCATTTATAATGCTGGAACTGACCCAGGATGAATTTAATTGCAAGGAACTGTATTCACTTTTAAGAATAGGATTACTTACAGCTGGATCGACATACACCTTAGCTTCAATATTATTAATTGTCTTATAAAGATCATCCCTGGTGACGCTTTCAACGCTAACACCAAGTAATTTAGCTAAGCTAATTACTTCTACATTAAAATCTCTGTTTAAACCTTCGATTAACATGTCTATATCAACTGAAAAAATAGAACTAAACAAGGATGAAAATGCTAATGAGTCAGCTATACCTACAATGCTGTGAGATCCAACAAGCCCCAGTGATCCGTCTGATGGAATTACAGTTTGACCACCTGGAACCCAACCTATATTAGATACAACATCAGTTTCAACCACAAAGTTATGCAGCGACGGCTCATCAAAAGATTGCCCTACCGTTATTGCTTCTCCCGCATTATCTTGAAACTGAGCAACCGCACCAAAGAACCATTCTGTATCTGTCGATGATATTATTCCCACATCAAACCCAGGGGCGTTATAGGTGTAAGTTTGATCAACTCCAGCAGGATCAAACCTGGACAATATTAACGCCAAGTGACCACCAAGAGAATGTCCTGTAACATCAATAATAGGAGCCTCACCAGGCTCGCCATTTACGTCAGGCACGCCACTAAGGATCCCCAGCCCAACCACATCAGGAGCGGATTCAATATAACGATACGTTATCCCTGTCACTATCTCTTGAAAAGCAACGCCTGCAGGAGGAGGGATAGTGCCTTCGTAAATTTGTATTTGAACGGCGCTATCGTCAGTGCCAGTCCTCAAAGCTTGGTAGTAATTAAACAAATCTACAGCCTGTTTAAGGGCAATACCATCCCCTCCAATGTCTCCAAAATCTGAAAGGAGAAGATCATCAGCAGCGTTGCCCCAGCCATTTAATTCCGTCCCCCTTAACGCTACAGTAAATTTACCATCACTATTTTTGAATACTGTTGCTGAAAAGCCTGTGTCCGTATTTTGGATGGAATGCTCGATGCTGTATTTTGATAGTAATTCGGTTGATTGAGTGAGCGAATAATTATCCTGCTTCTGCTCAAATGCTAACGCTCCAAGACTTTCCGGGTCTTCTTGAGAGGACGACAGGGTGGCGTAACTTGATTGACTAAGCAATGCAAAGTTATAATAATCTTCATAATCTTTTAATAACATTTAATTATTCCTTGTTTTTTGTAAATACGAGACCACAGAAAGATAAAAAATAACTATAAGGAGGCGAAGATCGCTTAACAGAATAATCAACTGGTTTTGGAAGAGGTGTTCCACCAACATCAAATATCTGAGAATTAATCAGCCACCCACCACTGTAGACATACGTTTTCTTAACACCTAAAATCTTATTTTCAGATTCATCTTTGATGTAATCTTTATATTCAAATATGTTCCCAATGCCGAAATTATTTGGGGTATATTCATTTTTCATCACGTACCGGCCGTCAAAGTAGTCTTCATTAAAACCTTTTTTGTTGTAAAACTTAGGCGATCCGTCGTCATTCCAGTGCTCAGCCCCTAATGGCACCGTCTGATAAACAGTGACACCCCCATCTTTCCACGCTAAGTAATGGTGGTAGGCATGCCCAACCACTGAATCGCCTATTAACGGCATTAATGATAAGGAAAAGTAAAGAACGGCACGCGCAGTCCACTTTAAGGCATTAAGGTGCTTGGAGAGCTTTATAGAATAATACAATGCTACCAGCAAATAGATTGGGCTTAATAAAAATAAGGTGAATAACATTAGGTGATAGCCTTTTCTTTAGTTTTTGTCATAATTACACTACCTGGCTGTAACGGTTAATAGCGGATCCTAAGCGGTGATCTGCCTATACCTGCATTAAATAATACGGCTGTTGATGGTTCTTTCAAGATTGAGCTCCACAATGATCCCTGTGACTTTAATAATATAACATACATATAATACACATCCATGTCAACACTTATTTACCCCCTAATACTGCGGCACAGCCTTCTGCACCACACTACTTTTCGCTAACGCCTCAAGTAAGGCATCGCTTGGATTGACTTGCCATTCTGCCCCAAACTCTATTTGAGTATAATTATCGATGCTTCGATAATGATAAATTACACGCGTGCCACCATTTTTAAACGGCTGTAATACGTGTTGCAATTCGGTAATAACCTTTTGAGTCTGAGCTTCGCCATCTTCTGCCGTATCATGTTTATCATTAGGATAGACATGAAGGGCTTTTAGATAGATTGAACGGGCTTCGGTCATGGTCATAAACTCCATACCCGAAATAGTCGGCACACCACTAAAGTTGTCCATGGCAATTTTGCCTTTAACCACCACCAAGGCATCTTTTAAAAGCATAGCTTCATAACGATCGAAGACTTCAGGAAACATACGGACGTCAATACGACCTGAGCTGTCATCTAAGGTTAATATAGCCATCTTCTTGCCACGCTTAGTCGTCAAGGTACGCATCTCAATAATGAGACCTGCACTGATGACGTCTTTCTCAGCTTTATTGTAGCCTTTACTTTCAGGGGCCTCTAAATCAATAATCCGCTTAGGTATAAATTGAGCCAACTCGTCTTTATAGTCATCTATAGGATGTCCACTTATGTATAAGCCTAAGACCGCTTTTTCATTTTTTAAGTAAGCACTCTTTTTAAGAGGGGCTGCCTTAATGAGTTCATAGTTATTTCCACCCATGTCATGGTGGTTATCACTAAACAAGTCAACTTGACCGGCTTCAGCATTCTTTTGATGTTGTTTAGCCACCTTAATCGCAGAAGGGATAGTCGCCTCTAAATTGCCACGGTGCCCTTTTGCACCCGCTATGGAGTCCATGGCGCCTGCGTGGATCAAAGCCTTCATCACACGGCTCGTAATCTTCTTTACATCCGCCTGGCAACAAAAATCAAAGATGTCTTTAAATGCTTTAACCGACTTTCTGGTTTGAACAATATTTTCAAGTACAGCGGTACCCACGCCTTTGATAGCACCTAAGCCATAACGGATTGTATCTGTCTTAATGACCGTGTAATCAACATTACTGCTATTTACGTCAGGCGGCAGGACAACTAATCCCATATCACCACATTCGCTGGTTAGATTCACAATTTTATCGGTGTTATCTAAATCAGCAGACATCACCCCTGCCATAAAGGCTGCTGGATGATGCGCTTTTAACCATGCAGTTTGATAGGCAATTAAAGCATAGGCAGCAGAATGTGATTTATTAAAACCATATTCTGCAAATTTTTCCATCAAATCAAAAATAGCACCTGATTCTTCTTCACTTAAATTCTTGGCCTTTTTAGCCCCTTCAGTAAAGATAGCCCGTTGCTTGGCCATTTCTTCGGCTTTTTTCTTACCCATGGCACGACGTAACATGTCGGCACCACCTAAACTGTAACCGGCTAAGACTTGGGCAATTTGCATTACTTGCTCTTGATAGACGATAACACCGTAAGTCGGTTTCAATACTTCTTCTAAATCAGGGTGAGGATACGATACTTCGGCACGACCATGTTTACGATTAACAAAATCATCTACCATACCTGAGTTTAACGGACCAGGACGGAATAAGGCAACCAACGCCACAATATCTTCAAAGGTATCCGGCTGGAGCTTTTTAATCAACTCTTTCATGCCGCGAGACTCTAACTGGAACACAGCGGTTGTTTCAGCACGTTTTAATAAGTCATAGGTCTTTTTATCATCCAAGGGAATGGTGTTGATATCAATGTCTTCCCCCGAGAAGCCCTTAATGTTCTTTAAGGCATAATCGATAACGGTTAAGGTTTTTAATCCTAAGAAATCGAACTTCACCATACCGACGTTTTCAACGTCATTCATATCATATTGCGATACGATACTGGCACCATTATCTTCAGCATAGACAGGCGTATAGAACGGCAAAGGTTTAGGCCCAATAACCACGCCGCCGGCATGCTTACCGACATTACGAACCGTGCCCTCTAATTGCAGTGCTAAATCGAAGATAGCGCGAACATCATCTTCATTGTCATATCTCGATTGTAGTTTAGGTTCTTCTTCTAAAGCTTTGGCAAGGGTCATTTTTAAGTCAAACGGGATCAGCTTAGACAAGCCATCCACTAAACCATAAGGAAAGCCTAAAATACGCCCCACATCGCGGATAACCCCTTTGGCTGCCATCGTGCCGAAGGTAATAATTTGTGATACATGATCGTGACCATAATGCTCAGCGACATACTTAATGACCTTGTCACGTCCTACCATGCAAAAATCGACATCGAAATCGGGTAATGAAACACGTTCTGGATTTAAGAATCGCTCAAATAATAAGTCATAGGCAAGCGGATCTAAATCGGTAATCTTAAGTGAGTACGCTACCAATGAACCCGCACCTGAACCCCGACCCGGGCCTACAGGGACGTCATTGTTTTTAGCCCATGCGATGAAATCGGCAACGATTAAGAAATAACCTGGGAAACCCATGTTGTTAATCACGTCTAATTCAATTTGCAGGCGATCCCAATATTCTTTTTTACGCTTCTTTTGCTCTGTTTTGTCAGGGAATAACGCAACAAACCGTTCTTCTAAGCCTTTAAAAGACTCTTCTACTAAGAACTCACCGGTGGTCATGCCTTCAGGTACCGGAAAGTCAGGTAAGTAATGATTTCCTAAATCCATTTTGAAATTGCACATCTTGGCAATTTCAACAGTGTTTTCAATGGCAGAGGGAATATCAGCAAATAACGCTTCCATCTCATCACTTGATTTCAAGTATTGTTCTGGGGTGTAGTTTTTAGGACGCTTAGGATCGCCAAGCATATTACCTTGCCCTATACATACGCGGGCTTCATGCGCTTCAAAGTCAGCTTTTTCTAAAAAGCGAACATCATTTGTGGCAACGACCGGCAAATCAAATTTAATGGCAGCCGACACAGTGCGCTCGAGTAAGATATCTTCATCGTCACGACCCACGCGTACAAGCTCAAGGTATAAACTGTCAGGGAATAAGGTTTTAAAATGGTTAACTGCACCGGTTAAGGCAGCTTCTTTCATTAAGACCTCTGTAAACACACCCTCAGGCCCACCTGTAATGCATATTAAGCCGTCTGTATGCCCTTCAAGCCAGCTTAACTCAATCATGGGTACGCCAGCGTGCTGACCTTGCTGATATGCTTTAGAGAGCAATTGAGAAAGGTTTAAATAACCTTGCTGGTTTTTAACTAATAATAAAAGACGGCTACTGCCATCGGTGCCATCAGGATGGTGAATACGAATGTCAGCCCCTAAAATAGGCTTAATCCCTTTACCGCGTGTTTTGGTATAAAATTTTACGGCTGCAAATAGATTGTGCTGATCGGTAATGGCGATAGCTGGCATCTCTGAGTTGGACGCTTTTTCAATTAAGCTGTCTAACTTTAATAAGCCATCATGTAAGGAGTATTCTGTGTGGGTGTGTAAGTGAACAAATGCCATTAATTGGCAGCTCTATTCAATAGGGATCTCTTAGTTTCTGCACGAAGAGACTTACGTTCATCACCTGATACTGCATCGGGAATTTCTAAATCCACCATTCCAGCAATAACACGCTCAAGGCGCTCTATGTAAAGTTTAGTATGAATGTGCCCTTCAAGGGCTATGTTTAACTCAATATCGACCATGGCTGGGCGATTTGCATTTTTCTTGATGTATTGTGAGACCATCTATATTCCTTTTTGTATATCTTAATTATGATACACAAATATAAGAATAAAATCAAGTAGAATGTATAAGCCTATTTATTACAGATTATCTTCCTACTCCATTTTTTAGATCTTGATATTTTACTGCTTCGACTCCTTGCCCAGTAATTTGTCGAAGCGTACTTACTCCGGTTGTTTGGCGATATTGAATAACCTCGCAAGCACTTCTTGGACGCTTTATCCTGCAGGGATTTAAGATTGTTGAGATACACAGCTCCTCTTACCCCAGCCCCAGATGATGTGTCGCAGCGGGCTACGCCAGAAGACATTGAGCAAGGGTATAGCGTATCTATGCTTCCGTAGCCAGTTGATGCCGTTCCAGAGAACCCCCCATAGGCAAAACGACCACCTCGCTTAGCTTTAGTAGTTATAGCGACAAGTAGATTAGAATCACCTGGCGACGATGGATTTGCCTTAAGCATGTAGGGCTCATAATATATAGGGTAGCTGTATCGGTCAATCTGCCATATTCGAGACCGCTGAACGAACTCGTTGTCGTCATTCAAAAGAGAGATGTACTTAGCGAGGTCGTGCTTTACAATAAACTCCTCAACACATGAGTACGAAATCCTGATACCACCACCAGAACGATAGCGCCCCCAGTAACACCATAGCGCGGCATCTGCTGGAGGGGTGCAACTTTGAGATATTATTGTTGAACCACAAAAACTATTAGCCACAACTGCACCGTCATTACGCTTACAAGTTGCTGTGCGTGACTGTGATCCTGATGCACTACACGCGCCCCAGCTTCCGTAAGTCACGTTATACGTATAAGCAGGAAGCAGTACTTTTGTTCTATCGATAACGCATTCCCATGCAGTGCCATTGAATGTTAGTTTTTGTGTATTATAATTACAGTCGGTATTCTCAGGAAGATAGGGGTTACCTAACCCTGATGATATCGAGGTGTCTACCGTGGTTGAATCCAATAGATCAGCGGCGATTGCAAGTGGAGAGGATAGGAGTAAAATTAAAGGTAGAGTAAGTGAACGCATAAAAGATACAACCAATATAAGATACATGTAGTATATCTATACACTGATATACAAGCAAGGATTTTTTGCAACATTTGCAGCCAAGTCGTACTATATTGGAGAGGAGCACGCCCAAAACCCCATTACAGGGTCGCTTCTCAGGAATTTATTCCCTTTATTTATTTTAAAAATTCCCGATCTTCTATATTGACTTATTTTTGTAATAATATAGTGATACACTCTTTTCCGTAATTTAACTTTTATCTTATTTGGAGAACACCATGAAAAAATTACTTATTGCCTTAGCTCTTTTACCGATGAGCGCGTCTTTGACAGCTATCGCCGCCGTTGATGACGCAGACTTCGCACGTCAATTAGCTTCTCAAACTGAGCAGTTACGTCCGCAACACTTTAGCTTCTACTCTGATCGTTACATTCAATTGAAAGCGAATGCATCTCATAAAGAAACATTTGATGTTTTATCGTTTAAAGAGCAATTGGATAGTCAAAAAGACATGATTCGCCATCACAAGTTTAGTCCTGCAAGTGATGCGCACTATCAAGTAACATCACGACAAAAATAATCCATTACCGGATTACCCCCTTAAATAAAAAGGCGGCTTCATTATTGAAGTCGCCTTTTTTTATGCTTGGTTATGACCAGATTAATAATATGTTAGTCATATAGAATCAGGGCGTTATAATAAATAGATTAGGCGTCTAAATTAGCAAACAACTTAAGCCTTGTACCCATTCTGTTGGCTCTATTTTGCGTTTTAGTCGCACACTCTAAACAGTACCAATGTTTACTGGTGTTATTTAGGTAGTGTGCTGATTCAGGCTTTTGGCATGATGGCGTAAAGCAGGCTTGACCTTCTTGTCCGCGCCGAGGATCCATTGTTATTGATTCGCTTGTTACTTGTGTCATTATATTATCGTTTATTTGAAAGTTCAGGAGAAGGATTAATAAGAAGTGTTACCACCACTTGATCTTCATCTTTAAATTGGTGGGGAACCGTGCCCAGCAGCATAAACTGAGAACCTTGAATCGTTTGCCCTGCACCTTCAAAAACAAGGGTGACGGCGTCCTGGAAGTGGACATGCAAGTCGTCTTGCTCATGAATGTCGTATTCAGGCGTAACATCAGGTAGTGGCTCTACTTGTGATAGGAACTCGCCAAATTCTGCTTTTGTAAAAGAGAATGTTAACGTCATTTCTGATTCACCAGGGACGTGGATAACTTCAAATTCAGAGATCACTTGTTTCATACTGTTGCCTTTAATTGGGTTAAGCTTGCTTGTGTTAGTGTTAAGATTTCAGTGCAGAGCTCTTCACGAATATTGTAGATAGCTGAAGTGCGTTGAGGGGTACTTGTTCTTAAGGTACCTTGAATTCTGTTAAAGAAGCCTTCTGGACTGGGGTTGTGATCTTCATCACGACATAAGTTGTTAAGCTCATCTTGGACGTGAGCGGGTGTGTCATTAAAATTAATCATTAGTCTCGTTATAAAGTGAAGCACTTTATTGCCTAATTAAGGCTTTGGTAGTGCTGTTGCGTTGGTTATCTGGTTGTAAAGTCCTGCCAGTGAAATTTTAACGGGCGGGGCATCACTTAAATCTTCCATATCAACAGGTACTGGAGAGCCCACTGCATAGAATGATTTCTTATCAAAATACAATATAGTTAAATCTTCGTCACTACACTGTTCTAAACTTCCATCCATTCTGACAAGATAATAGCCCTCATCAAAATCACTGTAGTCTTGTTGCATTTCATTACCCATACTATTTCTCCAGTCCGTTTGTAAAATAATAGCGTATAAAACAAGATGTGTCAATACTTTGATTTCTATATCACATATTATATACACTTTTAATGTATACTTATATGAAATTAAAATGGTGAGCAATCTATGGATCCAAATAAACAAAAAGAAGTATCCGATTTTATCTTAAGAGAAATTGCCACTGCACTCTTCCCTTCATCCGATCCCAATAGGCATGTTGCCCCACCCGCCATGCCTAACCAAGGGGCAAGGGAGGTAAACTCACGTCTTAATTATATCCTTGATGCCCTTTACTTAAATCAAGATAAGGACGCCTTAGATAACGATCTTAGCTATCATTCCTATGAAGCGTACCCACGCACCGACTTTAGGCAGCCAGAGTCCAGTGAACTTGAATTTGAAGAGGTCGATCTCTTTAACACAATTTTGGCTAATTCTTCTTTAAATAAAGGCGAGGCTCAGCTTCATTTGCGCTCAGAAGATAAGGTCAACTTTGATGACTATATTGAAATTGAATCAGGTAGCAACGTTGAAGATGTCGTTGATCTTGAGACGCGATACCTATTATTACACTACATCAATAAAAAGGAAGGCATCGATACCGGTATTTTGCTATCAATATCCGATCTTAGCGCCAACTACTTTAGAGTAAAAAGAGACGGTCTGGATCTCTACAGCACCATGCAAATTGCATTAATCAACAATTTAACAGAAGAGCGAGGTAATATTATTAGCAGCGCTTTAAAGCGTGAAAAGTTAAGGAATGACGGAAAGTATTCCTCTTTTACTTCGCTTGACCCAGAATGCAAGGAAGAAGACTCGGAAGGTCTTATTTCTGCTCTTGCTGGTCAACATATAAGCCCCGCTTTTTTATTTAGAACCCTATTAGAGATCGGCGATAAGCCGCTTAAATTAAGAAGTGATATCGATAAGATAGAATGGAACCGAACTGACGACGATCTTCATTTGACGGTCCACCTGGACTCAGGCAAAAAGATTCAAGGGATCTCTTCTGACGCTTCTTTTTTCGTTACCATCGTTCATGACGGTTACGCCCTCTTCGATGGTACTACTTTATTAATGAAGATTGCGGTTCAAACACAGCTTTACGGCAATCATCAGGGTGTTATTAAAAATACACCGCCACCATTAACTAATGACATTAAACATAGCGAGAAACACTAACCAGCCCTTCATTAATATTTGCGATCACAAGTATTAAGTCGAATTTCATGCTACAATATTCGTGATGACGAACATTAAGTTTTGGCAAAGGGAGGTAATATGAACTTTGAAATGATGACGGATAAAGAAGTGGTTATTGCTATGGGGCAGCAATATGATGTATTAAGGCGTCGCAAGCAGATTCAGGATAAAGAGGTCTTAGCATCGAGCGGCAGCAGCTCCTCTGTTCTGGCGAAATTTCGTGGGGGCAAGGGCAATATCACTATTGAGACATTCGTTAAATTCATGCGGGCGATCGGAGAACTGGACAAGCTGGAGTCCTTAATGTCAGTGCCTGATAGTTATAGCCCCGCAGAGCATAGAAAATACTTACTTAAGAGTAATTCTCCAGCTAAGCGGATCCATAAACCTAAGGGTAAGCCACACGATTTTGTGTGGGGAGATGAGAAGAATAAAAAGTAGCGTAATAAACATTTAAGGTAGCAATGATGAGTAAAGAAAATATAGTATCAACTGAATGGGGCGCTCGCTTTACGATGGCGATAACCGGTGCAGATAAGGGTGATCTTGAAGAGTGGATTGAACTGCATCGAGAGAATGACGATCCTCTTGTTATTTCTGAACCGGTCGATAAATGCGACCGGTCACTTCGTTATATAGGTATTAATCAGCCTGATACGTACAAAGTCTCAATTGATGGCGGCATGGAAGACTCCTTTACTGATGTCATGGATTTTACCGAGCTTGAAGCCAATATGATTAAGGATTTTAAAAAGGCGGGATTTGAGCTTATTTTTGGATCGTCATCAACAGAAATCGATGATGATAGTGGGGAGCGTTTCGGTAACCTAATCGCCGCCTTCACCGATGAAGAAAACCCAGGTGTATTATTTAGGATCTGTAGCTTGCAGAACAACCTTAACGATGAAGCGTACCACTTATCTAATGTCGAAATATACTGTGATGAAGGCTTAACAGACCAGCAAATTCATGACTACTCACATGACTTGGCAGCGTTCACGGTTAGCATTCTATTGGATAGTGAAGATAAGACCTTCAAATCACTGTACGACTACCCCTTAGAGATGGGTGAAGTCGCATCAAAATCGATTCGATATGTCGACAATGATACCGCGCTTTTAATGGCAGCCAGCCGACATGCAGTAGGCGCGGAGCTAACAACTGATCTTCCTTTTGATTTCCCCGATGATGTAAAAGGCATTACTTATAACTTAGGTGATGAAGCTGCGATGATTGTTCACTCAGATAAAGGCGACCACCTGTATTCTCAGAAAGAAGTGATAGGTAATCTCCACCTCCACAAGCATGACCGCTGGTCTCATGGCGGCATGGAAGGGCGGTGGAGTCCAGTCAGATTTAATCTAACAAAGGTCTTTATACACTTTGAGCAGCTTTATCAGCAGTCTGGTGAACCCTCTGCCACAATAGATAATCCCAATTATAAATCTGCGCCAAAACCCACCCCTTGATTGCGTATCATGTATGTGATATAGTTAATAATACCTTCTTTGATTTTTGCGATAACTCGTTTGTTTTACCTTAAAGTCAAAGAATATCAATTGACAATCCTGATTATCAAGGCTCGAGCTTAAAGGCTACAGCCTAAGGTTTAGGTGTCTTGGCGCTTCTTTCAAGCGCTAAAATTGCCTGATTGGCATAGACCGCTATATCGTTAGCTGAGCCATCTCCTACCCCCTTAAAGACGTCAACTTCTTGCTGTGATGACAGGTTAATTCTAAAGCCGTCAGGAATAAAGGGCATCGTCTCCTCACTAACCGACATAATAAGACTTAATTGTTTTAGTGTTGTCGCTTCATTGGTATACGCCATTTCAGCAATAGGAATCAGATCGGCATACTTTTCACTTTGCGTCATGAGCATTTCGGTTAAGTTTAAGTCGCCTAAGAACTTCTCGAGACCACCAAAGCTATCCAAGCTCACATTATGATCAGTGGAGTCTCTAATAGATGAGCTGTCATCTTCAATATCCAAGAATTCAATCGTGCTTTTATTAACATCCACTTCAAAACGGGCGATCGCCTCCACCTCAATGTAAACAGTAAGATCGCTCACTGGCACTTCATCTCCTGTATCAAAGTTGTGTGAAAACCCATCCATATTAATAATAATTGTGCCACCTACATCCGCCTTAACAATCACCAGATCATCATCTTCACCATACTCTTCAATTCCAGAGAATGTATTGATAGAGACGTGTGAGGAATCGATAACAGCATTCGTGCCTGCATTGTCAGGTGTTGACTTAACAAGACGCTCTAAAGGGCGCACAAGCTCTCTGGCTTGCCTTATCGATGAGTCAATGTAGCTTGGCTCAAATGCTCTTGAAAATTCCCTCACGTCAAGACCATTTGCTTGGCATACTGCCCCTGCTGTCGCCGTTAGCTCGAACATGTCACAGCGATTAAGCTTGTGTTCCATTTCTTGCCTGTCAAAGATCCAGCCCGCTTCAATTTCAAATAAAGGTGTGGCCCGTTTTTTAACGCCCTCTTCATGGATCAGTTGATATTTTATAATCGCCTTATCCGTGCCATCCTCAATCAGATCGACACTATGAATCGAGACATAAGGTGCATCACTTCTGGTCGATCCAAAATAAGGATCGTACAAGTACATGCCGGCATTGTCTTGAATATGCTCTTCACTTAATAAATAGGGGTTAATGGACATTATTATTCTCCTAAAAAGGAACCTGAATCGCGGGGGCAATAGTTTCCAGTTCATCCATATTATCGTTCATCGATAAGGATAAGTGTTTAAATTGAGGTGACACACCCTGCTCTGACATGAGCGCTAACACTGCTTCTTGAGTAATCTCAGCACTTGAGCATATATGATCTAACGTCTCACCGTTTACTGGCTTACCCATTCGGGTTGCATGCACAATATAAAGTATACTCCCCAATACTTTTCGACCATCACTAATAGCAATACTGCTGTCATAGTCAGAAATGGCATTATCCTGCATGAGCGTGTAATTATTAAGCACACCTTTGCTGGAGCGGTTGACTTTGCTTATATATTGCTTGGCTATCAGCTCAAGCGCCTTACTCGGCTGTTGATTGCTAAAGCTTCGACACTGAGCATTAGTGAGCATGACACGCTCAAGCTTGCCTTTCTCATCACGCTTTTCATCATAACGAATTTCCATGGTGGCTCTATCTTTAGGATCGGTGTTATTAACAATGCTAACTACCGTACTTTGGCCTCTGACACACTGACTTACATAACCGCCCACGCAGTGACGCATTTCTTGCCCTTCACGCGATAGCTCAGCCTGATTTAATAAAGGTGTGACGGTATAATTGGCAATATCAATAGGATCTTCCATGACGGCAGACCAGGTGACCGCATCGCGATCATCAATAGAGAGTAGTGCATAAACATCATTGGAAATAGCCATGCTTTCATGTATTTGCGTCGCAGTCTTAACGCATTTTCTAAAGTCTAAGTCACTTCGTAACTGCTTAAATTCCTTCTGCGTGCGCTCCTTAAAAAGGTCGCCGGTATTAGCACTTATATAGTGAAAGATATTGGCACTATCATTCAGGTATGAACTTAATCCATCTCGTTCATTGCTCCGAGGTAAGCCTAAGTCTTCCAGTCCTTTTATATAAAGCCCAATGCCGCCTGACTTTCCGATAGACTTCCAAAGTCGTTTTGTTTTTTTATCATGCATTTCTTGTGGTGTACTGTCATCATCAAAAGGGCCTCGATGTGGATTGAGTACCGGAGATAGTTTTTGCAGCCCCTTCCAATCTGCCCTTTTTTTCGGCAATAATTCTTTACTTGAAAGCTTCAGCATTTTCATGAAACCTTCAATATCAAGGTAACCTGCAGCACGTTGCGGTGTCACGCCTTTTAAATGATGAGCCAGTGTCCGCTCATTAATGTGCTGCCCTTTTGGATCGTAACGGATCCCCAATAAAGGGAAGATCGCTTTAATATCCATATTGGCGCCATCCATATCAATCAAACGAATCAAATCTTGTCGACTCGCCTCACCCTTACTTAAGGTTTTTCCTTCGTGTGTGACCGGTTCAGCAGTACGATCGTAATCACTATAGTTGCCGGCATAATCTGGGCTGTCATTATCTTTAAAAAGCACCTTGCTGACATCACGAGATAAAAGACGATACTGCTCAAAAAAATCAGCGCGATTCGCTAAGGCTGTTTTGCTTGCTGTAGGATCGGTCAGATATTGATAGAGCTTTACCGTGTCATGAGAGTGGACTTGATTTAATAACTTTAAGGCATCCTGATCAAGGTATTCATGACGAAAGACTTTATGACCGTAGGCAAAGGTTTTATTGTTAGAGGCATGCATCATGCTTTGCGACCTACCATTGAATGCGTGAATATCCTGCTTAGACAAATGAAACGGCCTTAAAGCATGGTCATCGTCCAAATTGCCAGTGAAGCGAACCACCCTATTTAGCAGGTCTCTATAACCACTATCAGCATACCTCATGTCCTCTTTAAACTGATAATTGGCGGAATACCCTGACAGATGTATGTGGTTTTTATATTTTTGGTTCCAGTCTAATTCTTCTGCTTTACCTAACGCATCTTGAACCAAGGCGTTTTGATCTGCCGTTAGTTTTCCCATCGCAAAGTTAAGCTTTTGGGTCTGAGGAAGGGTGGCACTATGCACCTGCCCAGTGTCTTTGTCCTGATAAAGGGCGGAGATTCCGCTTCCACCTCTATTGAAAACTAATAGATATCGGTATTGACCTTGAACCTCTTCTGTCATGCCGTGATCTAAACTCCACCTGGATGTCATTCGAGAAAGCTGACTTATCGCATCATGTTCCCACAACACCTCATCTAATAAAAAATCGACTACCTTGTCGCTCTCGAGATTTTTAGTCTTGGTGTAATGACTGTATAAAGGCAACATTAATCCCGCAGCGGCTTCAATCACTTTCTCTCTTGAGACGACATGATCGCGCACCAGCGCCTGAATAGCCTCATTCTTGTGACCAATAGGATCGCCTGTTAACTTCTCTCTTAGCGTGCTTGCCAGCAATTCAAATGACATGTTTATTCCTCTAAATATTTGATTACTATTATATTTTACAAGCAATAAATTAAATGTGACTTACCTCACGGCTTTAATGGTGATGTTAGCTATTGACTATTTAATGATAACATATGCCAAAAACCCCGCCACAGCTTGATTTAAGCGTAATAATGTTTGACATGGGAATTGCTTTGCCGTATCATTCTTTTCTGTATTATATGTACGAAATACAATCTAAGTAAATTAATGGAGAATCCTATGAATAAAACGGATCTAATTGCCGCTGTTGCAAGCGACATGGGTACGACAAAAGTACAGGCTCAAAAAGTAGTTGAATCAGTATTAGAGCAAATGTCATCTGCATTAGCAAGTGGCAAAGGCATTAGTCTAATGGGGTTTGGCTCTTTGAAGCAAGCTAATCGTGCGGCACGCACGTATACCGACTTGCAATCAGGTAAAAGTGCACAAGCAAAAGCGTACAAAACCATTACGTTCAAGCCCAGCATTGAGTTAAAAGCACTTATCAATAAATAAGACTTACTCAGTTCGATCTAAAAAGCCCGCTACTCTTACCAAGAATAGCGGGCTTTTTTATGCTTAAGATCTCTTCTTAAGCAGCTGTATATGCTTAACTCACTATAGTTTTAATGTTTTCCTAACAGGCAGTTGCACACTTTTTGTTAAGGTGCGAAAAGTCGCCTTTAATGCCTTTTTAGCCGACTCACCCATTAGGTAGTTACCCCAACCGACTGCTTTATATTCTATGCTGGCTTGTTTTAATGCTGACATGGTACTCTCCGTAGGTTTCTTTAATTTTTAATAGATGACTTATTATATCATGTTTACTTTAAATTGACAATTCTTTTTATTTGTTGTAAGTTATAAGTAAGCTTGAAAATCGTTGAAGTAACCGAGTTAATTAAGGTGACTTTATCTTATACTGGTTAGCAAGTTGGGTTTGTTAACTAATTAACGCCTTTTAATTTATTTTTAATAACGGAGAAACTGCATGTCAACTGAAATTTTAGCTCAAGCCCTTCAAGGTGCCGCCAGAGGTCAATTAATTGGTGGTGCGGCACGAGCCAATCGAGAAGCCTCTATTCAGGCTGCACGGGCTGGTGACATGAAGGCGCAAGCTATTGCTTACTTATCATTGCTGCTTGAGCTTCAGGATGAGCATGAGGCGTTAATTAAAAAATACAATGAAAATATAGAGGTGAGCAGTCAGTTGGGGGATCTTTATAAGTCAGCAAATCAAACGATAAGATCTATGAATGCTGATAAGTTGGGCTTATGGGAAGACAGGGAGCGCGCTTATGATTTTATAGGTCAAATGTCAGCGGTTATTCGTGAGGTAGATGATTTACATCCTATACTTAATAATCCCAATGCCGTTTTACACAGGATACAGCAAGGATCACGCCAAGCCCTGGATGATGCTATAGTTCTTTTTAACTCAAATGACAATGCCCAATTCAGCAGGGAGCATGCTCAAGGAGAGCTTGAGGAAGCCAGAGATCTTAGAGGTGATAGGGGGGACTCATTTGGTCGTGCTGCAGAAAACGGAGAGCTATCCCCTGTAAACCCAGATACGTACGGAAAAGAATAAATAGAACTCACTTTTACTGCTCTAATTTTCCATAAAAAAACCCTCACAATTACATATGTGAGGGTTTTTTATGATTACTTAGTCTTTGATTCTGGGGCGTTTGGTTCTGGTGGAGGCGTATTCCCCCCCGCAGATTCACCTCCACCCTCTTCTCCGCCACCAGCTTTTTTCGCTATGCCTTCAGCTTTCTTAAGGATGTCATCATCAGATGGCCCTTTATCTTTACCACCTCCGCCACCAAGACCTGATTGAGCAGCACCACTGCCTGATCCAATAACAGCACCAAAGGCTTGTTTAGAAGCTTGCTCTGCCCCCATATCACCAAGCGGTGCGTCACCACCACCAATCCAGCGTAATACACGATCAGGAATGATGTGGATCAGACCATAAATAGTATTTAGCGTTGTAATCGTAATGATTGTGAAGATAGCAATTTGAGCGATGAAACCCAGCATCCAGTATAAAACTGAATAATGCGTATCCCAAAACATATTTTGATATACAGTTCCAAAGGTGGCGTTAATGAATGCAAAAATTGCAAAACTAATAGCTGCCGCAAAGAAGAGTCCAAACAACATCAGCGAAGGTCTCAAGAATACACTTAATACTAATAGCCAACCTTGCTTCGCTTTTTCACCTGTAAACCCCTCACCTTCGGGAGAGAGGAAGGATATAGCCCATATAGGCGCGATAATCATTGCCTCTGCAACCGTTACCAACCATGAGATAATTCCTCCCAACCATATAAGGTAAGGCACCATCGGAACATAAAAAGCCAGCGTTGCCCCAAAGAATATTAAAGCAACAAATACAATCGTTACCATAGGTGCAATCATCATCCATATACCGACACCACCACCTGCAGCGGACACTACATTTGTGGAGAGAACTGCCGATGCAATACCCGCAACAAGGACGATATCACCTGCCGTCATAAGTGTATGCCCAAGAGCGGCAGCCATCAATATTGGAGAGGATGCTTTTTCTAAAAAAGTTAGCCGTTCAGCATGCTCGTTAGATTGAAACCTGCTAATAGAGAACAGACCATCAACTTGAGTCATTAAACTGTCAGCAGACTCTTGGAATATACCGTTCAAGCAAGCTCGGGAATCAACACCTTCGCCGGTACAGTTTACAACTTTAGACTCTCCAGAAGAGAATGAGCTTGCTCCGGATACGCCACTCTTAAGTGTCCACGACTTCATTTGCTCATCAACTTCCCTCATTTTAATATCAACATTTGACGAGAAAGGCCCCATATGTTTACCTTTCATCTGGTCGTAAGATGAGCCTTTAACGCCGGTTTGAGCGATCTTCGTAGCCCTGTCATTAAGCTTTGTTAACTCAAAGTAAATTGACCCACCAGAGATCCAGCCGTCTTTGCGTTGATCTTCAATAAACTCAAGCCATTCAGCTGCCTCTTCGCCACCCTTATACTGATCTCGAAGGGTTGATAATTTAGTCTCAAGCTCTAAGTCAAATTTTTCTGCACTTTCAAAAATCTTTTTCTCTACAGCCGCATTGTGATTAGCTGCCGCTTCACCACCTTCAGGAACTTTTAACGCCCAAGGAGTGAACTCGTCATTAGTCCATTTAATAATCAGGGATAACTTTTTATCAAAATACTCTTGGTAATCCCTTTCTCTTGGGGATAGGTAGGCATCACTATCTCCTAAAGAATTCTTAAAAACAAACAGACCACAAGACTCAGAGCCGAAGCCAGCCGAATCCACAGTCTTTATATCTCCAAACTGATATTTGGTGTGGCGACTATTTGATATCTTTTTATAGGTGAATTTCGCGCTGTTAATTTTTCCAATTAGAGGTCTATTTCTATCTTGAGTTGAATTACTCCATACCCCTCTTTTGTCAGCTGTTGACTCAGCGTTTATTTGATTTCTAAATGACTCCAGCTCTTGCTGGGCATAAATATTACACGCGACAGCCTTATGAACAGCCATAAGAAGGGGTAATGTTGACGGTGGCTTTCCAACCATATTTTCCGTCAAATTCTTTTGATCAACAAGTGTCCCCACCATCTTTTCATATAAATTATCAGCAAGACCGACACCCTGCAAGGTGAACCACATTACGACCACCTGAATAAGGCTGTAACCAGAGCTTAGGGGTAACAACACTGCAAAACCAACACCAACCCTCATAGGAACCCAGAGTGTTGACCACTGCTTACCTAACACCTCACCTTCATGAGCTGTTTTTGCCACAGCTGAAATTGAATGAAGAAATACGTAGACACTACCAAGGAATAAAACAGAAGAGTTAAATACAACAAACCCCTGGGCAATACCTTTACTGTAAATAGATGATGTGTCTCCCGCTCCCGTCTCCAGCATAAGATGAAGTAAAGGGCCAAATATATACTGAAGAATAAGGAGTGACATGTCGTCCACTCCATTGGGTATAGTAAAGTTATCGAACATAGTTATTTCCGTTTTAATATCATTTTTATTGCGTTAACTTGCCAAGACCAAACATTTTTAAAATGTTTTCTGCTAATTTAGCTATCTTCTCAATGGACTCTTCCATTGACTCAGATTCATCGCCTTGACCCTTTTTAATCTTCATTGGTTCACTGTGTTTAACTACTTGTTCATTAATGGCTTTTAACCCCGCAGAAAAATCAAGATCAGATTTATCTGCTGAGGATGCATACTTTTCTGTTTTCTTAGCGTAATCATCATACAAAGCCGCAGAAGTTTTAAATCCTTCAATTTCAGCTTTAGACGGTCCTTTTTCCTTGAGATCGCGATGAAGTTTTGTCACATCACTGTCGTAATCAGGCCCCCTAAGAGCCGTTACAATATCTCTTTGAGTTGAACTTGCATATGCAGGTGTTTCGTCTTTTGTTTTTTGAATAAATGCATTAAATTCAGAAAGCTTGTCTATGTCATTTATCGCTGCCGACTCTAAAGCTCTAAAGTTATCTCGAGCACGCTCTTTTTCAATAACTTGATTAAAATCTAAATTAGCATAAGCAGGATTCATCTCCTGAACCGATGCCACTTCTTGAGCCAGTTTTTGATAGCGCATTGGATTCTTGTGAGCTTCTTTAACCTTAACCTCGAATTCCTCAGGCGTAAGCTTCGCTGCCTTTGCAAGATCTGCCATCATTTCATTCATCTTAGGATTTGATTTTGAATCCTCTAAAACGGATTCAAACTTTGCCCCCTCTTTCGATTGAGAAAGGATATCCTCAATTTCCTTTGACGCTTCATATGCTGGTGTTCTTTCCGTTAGCATCTTATAGTTGTGATCTAACACGGCTTGAGCAGATTCTTTGAAAGCGTTAAAGTTATTTTCAGGGATCTTCTCTCTATACTTTAAGACTAAATCAAGAAGTCCACCTTTTTGACCTGAATCAGGCTTATGGTTGAAAATCATAGATGAAAGAGCATTAACAGGATTGGCTATTGCTCTACGTTGATCTGCTGTAAGCTCATCAATATCCTCAATGCCCTTTAATATATCTTCACCATCTTGAAGCTTGCCACCTGAATTTAAGGCAGCCTGATCCATTCCTGGGAATTTAACAATATTATTTTCTGTAGGTGTAGTAGTGTCAGACATGTTAGTCTCCAATATTTAAGCTTTGTGTTGCAGGGGCATTTTCTGCCTTCTCTGTAAGCTTCGCTTTAGCTTGGTGAAGGCTTGTTAGTGCAATCCCCATTTGAAAGGCTGCTTTAGACTCTGGATACATTAATTCCGTATCTTTAATTAACAGTGTTAAGTCAGAAATATGCTTATCAATGTTAATTCCTGACATCATTTTTTTATCACTTGTTAATACCGCGTCACCCTTAATTGATGATACGGAGCTACGCGTCTCAGATATATCTGAAATAAGAACGCTTAATCGTAATTTTAAAGAGTTAAGATAGTCATCATCAGAAAGGTATGCGGTCTCTTTCTTTGAGCCCTCTTTCTCATCTAAACTATTTATCTCTATTCCTTTAGACTTAAAGTAAGAATCATTTTTCTCGACAACTGTTAGCGACTCAAGACTGTCATCTAAATCTGAAACACCCGCCTCTTCAAGGATCTTATAATCTTCTGCTTTGAAGGCTTCATCCTTCTTAGCCTCTTCCTCATCATCTTTAGCATCACGCCTATGGTTGTTAACTTGATCTTTTATAGATTTACCAGTGTCAACATCATCCATGTACGGAATGTCAAAGTTATCTTGTTTCGCGGCAACCCTTGGCTTAACAGTATCTTGTTTAGATACAGATACAGGAGTATCAACAACCTTCTCTGGTGGTGACTTCATAATGCGATTAGATTGCTCTTCCGATCCTGAGTTTGCATTAGCGAACTCGTTGTCAGCATTAAGATCGTCTAATCGAGAGTGACCCTTGTTGGCTTTACTTAGTATTGATGTCATTTTGTATCCAATAGATAATATAATTTAGATTATTGTCTCATATACATGCCAATAAACATGTATGTGAGTCACAAAAACGTCATTATTTAACTAACGGCATCTCCTTGGCTAAGTCATCTTTAGATACGGGGTTGACCGTGGTTCCAAGTTGTACAGCCATTAAGATTTTAATGTCCTCAAGAGTTTGTAGTTGAGCATACTGCAGCTTAAGATCTAAGGCGCTTAACATTAGTTGCTCTTGTGTAAGCTCTGTCGTCGTTTTACCGGAAAGACCGGTATACCAATCTGAAGATCCATAGCGACGGTCGACTTCGAATTTTAATTTATCAGCCGAACTAATAAGGCCGTTTACTGCTGCAGAATCCAACTTCTCCACAGCCAGCGCATCAGTGGCTTTAATCTGTTCTTTCCATGCTTCAAGATTATAAACAGGCTCACGACTGCTTAATACGTCATTTAACGCTGTATCACTAAAGCTTATTCGTGCTTGACGAGATAAAAATAAAGACTGATACGTCAGGAATTTTGGTGAATTAGTGTAAGAGCCATCTAAAGCTCTATCAGGAATAGGGTTAACCGTATTAACAATTAAAAGCTTACTTGCTTCCATATCATCTTCATCAAACGTTAGTCTTTTAGAAACCTCTTCAGCGCCATCGGCAAGATTCGTTTCAGTGACACCTATAACACTGCCAGCACTATTTCTTGAAACAGCTAAATCCACATTAACTTTCGCAATACCACCCATTAACGTGGATGCCTTAATGTCAGCATTCGCTTTATCACTAACAGTAGCGCATCGATTAGCTGCAACGCCTGCCGCCGAACAGTAAGCGGAATCATGGGCATAAACAGGATCCATTACCTTCGTTGAAGGTGAGAATGCAGTTGTAGAGCGAGAAGTTGAAGCTGCATTTAATTGCGCCCCTTTCTCAGCCGTCTTCTTCTCAGCCTGCTGAACTTGTTTAGCAGCAGTACCACTGCGACATAAAGACGCCAGCCCTTTACCAACACGCATTAAGCGCTCTATCTCTTCTTTTTTAGTTGCCTTCTCAAGGAAGGTGGCATTATCAAGCTCTAAATCAGTTAACTTTTTAAGTACATCTGTTTGGGCTTTTAAATTTTCATCCATACCGGATATAAGGCCGTTAGTATAGCCCTCACCCATCATGCCAAAGTTCAGGTTTAAAAGCGTTTGCATTGTGGTAGTTTGCGTCGCAACCACCCCAGAGCTTGAAGCAATAGATGTTGCAGGCCCCATTACTGGGGTGGATGTCACAGCGACTGCCGAGCAACATCCTGAGTAAGCCGCCATTGGTAGGCTAAGCATTAGAGCAGCTAAAACTGAGGTGCTAATTATTTTTTTATTTTTCATCGTCTTAACCTTTACTTAAAATATATTGCCTAAGAAATTATCAAGATCACTTCCCGTGTTTTTTGATGGTGCCTCGCTAACTACTGGAGCCGGCTTGTATACTGGCACTGGATCAGCAGCAGGCGTGCTTGCCGCCACTTCTTGCTTAGGTAGGCGCAGCGTTTGAGAGGCTTTAAAGTCACCACTTACCAGTTGCCCATCATCCCTAACAATTGTTCCTGTTATTCCATCTTGACCTGAGCCAACACCTGCGCCCACGCCTGCATCAAATCCGCCGGCATCAACGTTAATAACTTCGTTAGTCCCAGGTATTTTAAATTGACCACCAAGATTTTGACCCACCCCAACTGAATTAGCTAAACTATTAGCCTCTTTCAGTGCGATATTGCAGGCCGCTTGCTTTGCTTGACCCATAATATTTTCAACGATAGACTTTGCTGTAGGGCGCCTAAATCCAATCCCAATATCAAATAAGCTGGTTAACGTTGAGAAGCAATCGATATCAGTTGTTTTTGTTGGGCTTGCCAACGTTATATCCATCCTCTCCGTTAATGCAGCTATTAAGTCATCATTATTTTGTGCTATTTTAGCGGCGACATCTGGATCACAATCAGCACCAGCCGTCGAGACTTGAACATTCTTTTTGAGGGTGGCGTGAGCCGCTGCAGTCGGTGCCTGAATGGCATTGACACTCATATCCATGCCATCATCTTTTGGATCAACGTCGCCTACCAATGCAAATGCAGAAGTGGATAGCGCCAAAGCTACCATTCCTGCTAAAAGTGAACTTTTCATCTTAGTCATTACCAACCACCTTGTTCTTCATCGTCTTCGTCATCGCTGTCACCAGCACTATTAGATATTAGATCTGTTAACTCATCCACATACTCATCCACTTCTTCAGCAGCGTTAGCAGGAGAGGGTTCGTTTAATCGTTCAGCTTTAGTTTCATCAATTAGCTTATTCATTGTACCTTTTGATTTCATCTCAGAAAGTCGATCAATTATCATTTTCAAACGATTATAAGAAAATATTCTTGAAATCAAATGCAATTTATTTAAAACACGCATACGCTCTAAGAATAAAAGCGCCGAATGATCGTCCTGCATATGACTTGCCGCTTCCAGTAATTCCGCAGAGAACTCAGGCTGGTACTGCTCAAGCCAACGGAAGATCCGTAAGCCTCGCGCAGACTGAAGACTACTCATCACCTCTAAGGTCATTTTGATGTCTTCTTGATTAAGTAGCTTCTGCTGAGCTGCGGCAGAGTTCAGTACAGCGTCACTTGAAAGCTTCTGCCCTAATTCTTCACACGCTTTTAGTACCACAGGAACATTGTCCATAGACCATGCCTTATCAACGCTACTCATTTTACCTATAGCAGAGAAAACGTCCGTATCCAGCTGCGCCCAATAAGCACTAATTGATTCGTCTGACAGTATTCCAGTTATACTCATGATGCCTTGTCTTTTTGTATTAGATATATCATTCAAAATAGTATAGCGGCTCTTTCAGTAAATAACCACCTTTATTTTGAATAATATTTAGAATTAGGTTTTTTAAAAGGTATATGATACAATTTTTAAATTATTTTGTAAACCGTAGGCACATCCTGTGATCAGACACACTCCCTTTTCAGCTCTTATTCTATTGTTAGTGACCTTTAGTGTCTCCGCAGACAACAGTAGGCTCAGTATGTCTGTACAGGTTGAAAAACAAAAAAACACACAAAACATCACCTTAGTATCTAAAAGCCATATCGGCAAGTGTGTACTGAGGACGGCCAAGAAGTATCGCCTTGATCCTTATTTAATATGGGCGGTTAAGCGCGTAGAGACGGGAAGAAGCTTGGAAGGCAATAGAGTGGGCAATAATACTAATAAAACCCGTGATATTGGCCTTATGCAAACTAACAGCATGCACCTTAAGGCCCTCAAGGAATTTGGCATTACCGAATCTCATCTTAAAGAGCCCTGCATAAGCTTGGATGTCGCAGGATGGATGCTGGCTGGCCTTATTAAGAAGCATGGTGTTCGTGAAGGCGTCGGCAGATATCATTCAGGCACGCCTAAATTCAAAAACCCTTATATCAAGAAAGTATTTAAAGAGTGGTACTCACTCGTTAAGACCGCTAAGAAATTTCAATAGTTGACTCAAAGTGGGAAGCATCCCTCATTACACGTGCGACCCATAATGTATTATACTCATATTACAAATTACAACCTCATTAGGATAAGGCATGATCTTAAAATCGATTGATTTAATGTCTGGCGCAGCTAATATTATTGGCAGAAAGCTGGGAAAAGCAACCACGCTTGTTGCGATTGGCGCCTCCTCAGTACTGGCTTTGCAAATAGCTGCAATTAATGACTGTTTTGATTCTTATGACTATGAGCACTACAGTCATCAACAGCTCAATACTGATGCTCAGTCACTACGGTATAAAACGGTACTTGATAATAATGGCTCACCGCACACCTTTTATGACACGCAAGGCAATATCACTATTCATATGCCTGATCATTATCGATTTGTCAGGATCTCCGAAGAAGCCTTTGACAAGCTTTATGGCTTAAACGGTTTACTTGATAAGAAAGTCGGTGCCTTCTCTGCTGATAAGATGGACTCTATCCTCTTTACAGCCGTCAGCAAGGGTCTTAACGTCGAACGTGAGTGGTTAGTGCAGAATGTCTACAAGACTGTGTTAAAGCACGAAGAGGTACACGGTGATGCCTTTAGCTATTCAATAGAAAATTATCGCGTCAATAATAATGAAGCAGAGCTTGACTACACAACTGGTCACGCAATGCACGAGTTTATCGCCGATCTTAATGGCTTGAAAGCTGCACTGTATGATTTAGCTGAATCTAATGAGCCGGACTTGAAAAGCAAGTCGATAGCGTTGGTTACCTTTATGGCTGCTTTTAGACTTAAAACGAATGCAGCTGATTGCCATGCGGGCGGTTTACTTGCGCTTACAGATCTTCTTGATGAAGTCCATTCTGATAAATTTAATCGGGACTTTATTTTAGGTAATTACACTTTAGATAAAAATAACGCCGCTATGAAACACTATGTCGATGGTTGGCGAGACACCGATCTAAGCCAGAAGAATGCAGCCTATTCACCTGATACCGTTAAGGGTGAGTTTGAGCAGAAATTCATTAAGGACGTCCAGGTAGCTACCGATGATTTCACCAAGACTGTCGCGCTTTCCACGCCTTGGCTTGCAGGAGAAGTAGCGTCTGCGATCCACAATATTGATAACCCTGATAAAGGGATCCTCGCTACTGTGTCATCGTACCGTGAACAGTCTGAGCAGAAAGATCACCTTAACAAGACAATTAAATTATGACTAAAACAGTCAATGACCAATACTTCGATATCGTGGTTCAAAATAACGAAGACACCAAGATGTTAGAGCTGTTTATCCTTGTCGATAGCACATTACCTATCGATCTCGAGATCGTCGCTAATATGGACAGTCAGGGTGTTGAACTTGATTCTTATTACTTCCCTGCTCGAAAACTGCTTGCAAAGATGATTTCTTTAAATAGTCCGATTTATAATAAAGCCTGTTTACTTTCGGTAGATTTAAATGGTGATACTGTACAGGAGAAAATAATACCGCTTACTGTCCACCTAACTTAGCAATAATATTAAGCATGGTTGCTGGAGAAATGGGCAGTAAATCTTTGATAAGCGCATTATTATCAATATTGTTATCCTCATCTCTATAATCGGATAAGGCAGGCACTGCTGAGCCGTCGTACTTTTCAAGCTCGTAATCCTCAGTAATCTCACCTGAATAGGCGCTCACGTTGAACGCTGACAACATAATAAACAAGAACATTATTTTCATAGCTAACTCCTTTTAAAGACATATTACAATATACAATCAACTTTGTCAAAAGTTATTATTTTGACTTTATTCGCCCTATGAAATACACTTACAAGATCTATTTCGCTTTATTTTTTTTAACCATCCTAATTTGTATCATATCTATAATACAATAACAACCATCCTCCTGGAGTTTTTATGCTCAAAAAAACATTACTTGCAAGCTCGATTGCGCTTACCTTGCTTTCCTCACCGGCAGTTTTTGCTGCTAACAATTTTGAATTGCGCCTCCCCTACGGCGTCTTAACGGCTGAAGATGTTGCCGCCGCCAATCCGGTCTCGTTAACATTAGCGACAACGGGGATCCCCGATCCAATGCAGGGTGTCGCTTATTCTTATGACTTGTCAGGGATTTTAACGATTACAGGTGACAATGCCCCTTTAGCCAGTGAGATTGTCTGGTCCTATACAGGAACGCTCCCAACGGGTTTAACGCTATCTTCAGCGGGCATCCTGTCTGGAACACCTACCGTATTAGAAAGTGGCACCTACACGGTTACGGCAACACACAGCGCAATAACGGATAGCCATACTTACACTGCTATTGTCGGTGAAGCTTTATTTTACGCAAGCAACATCGCCGCCTCTCAAAACTGGGCTTGTGCTTTATCAACTACGGGCGTGGGTTACTGCTGGGGTGACGGTTACTTATTAAATGGTAGTTCCGCTAACTTATCAAAACCTGGCTTAGCGACCAATATGGGTTCTGGATTGGCAAAACTTGATATCTCGGGTACACACGGCTGTGCACTAACCACATCAGGTGGCGCCAAGTGCTGGGGTTACGGTGCTTTAGGTGCATTAGGTCAAGGTGCCAATTCAACCAGCGGCGAAGCATTAGTCGATGTATTTGGATTGACCTCTGGGGTTAGTGACGTTGTCACGGGTTTAAGTCATTCTTGTGCGATAACAACTGCCGGCGGATTGAAGTGTTGGGGTAAAAATGCAGACGGCCAGTTGGGTGACGGTGGAATTGTAAATTCAAACGTGCCCGTTGATGTTGTCGGCATGAGTTCAGGTGTCACCTCTGTCGATCTTTCTGAGGCGCATACCTGTGCTGTTCAAAGTGGTGCGGTTAAATGCTGGGGGCGAAATGCCTACGGTCAAATTGGGAATGGCGTGTCGTCCAGTACTGATATTTTATCGCCCTATGCTATTCCAAGCTTGTCATCAGGTATAGGTCAGGTTGCTGTAGGTTATGATCACACCTGTGCGACAAGTGGGGGTTCGACTTATTGTTGGGGTCGTAACATGTCTGGTCAATTAGGTGATGGCACTACAACTTATTATAGTGTTCCTAATTTAGTTCCTGGTCTATCTGGTGTAACCGATATGCAAGCTGAGGGTGACCGAACTTGTACGCTTATTTCAGATAGTGTTAAATGCTGGGGTGAAAACGGCCAAGGTCAAGTAGGTGATGGTACAACCGTTGACAAGAAGGTTCCGACAACTGTATCAGGTCTTGGATCTGGTGTAAGCAGCATCTCAATGGGCTTCTGGTTAAGTTGCGCCATCATGACAGATAACGTCTCCAAATGTTGGGGAATGAATCACGTGGGTCAGGTAGGTAATGACAACGCGGGTACGACAGCTAAAACACCGGCAATCGTTAAGCCGTAATGTAAACGCCCATTCTGTGTTGGCTTAATTGATGCAGGGTGGGCGCTTTATTTTTAAATACGTTATCTAAGGTTTAGGGAGTGTTGACTTCTTCTCTAAAGATATCTCCTTTTTAGGTTTTAAGTCGGCTCTTATAAACACGATGTCATCTTCGCCATTAAGTTCATAAAAGGATGTCAGCGATAAGCTGTCATCAGGAACAGTAACCACAGTAGGATCGAACTTCTCTTTAGCTTCGTTTTCGTCTAAACCTAAAAGCTCTGCAGAACGGGCTATGAATAAGTCATAGTCCATGGCTGTAATCGCCCACAAGTCTGTACATACGTAGCCTATATTAGACATATCTACCTGCTCGCTGGATAAATCTTCAACGATTTTAATCTTATCTTCTTCTGCATTTTCACGGTACCAATCCAGATCCTCATCAAGCTCGCGCGCTATCAGCAGTCCATCGTCATTAACAAAAATGGAGGGAGAGGTATTACCTGACTGAAAGTACATTAACCCCTGCCCTTCCCAGAACTGTGAATGCAATTCACGCCCTAAACGGTCATTCACCCCACTCGATCTACCATCGCTTTTTTTATCAATATAATCATCACTTCGATCATCATCGTCACCATTATTAAAAAGGCGCCGTAAATCATTGGCAATCACAATTTTTTTGCTCGGGGTTGGAATGGTCACGGTCTGGGGTTCTGGTGGCTCCATTGTACATAATGTTGGTAAACCCATGTCTGTCGTCATTTCCACCCAGTATTCAGGCGGTTTTATTTCTTTGTTTTCGATATCTATTTCATAACGAACACTCATGCCGCAGTCGCAGCAGTCCACACTGCCACCATTTCTTAAGTGAAATACAGCTTCAAGTGCTCGACGCTTTTTATCATCAGGAACAATCACCACCTCACCTGACTCTGGATCGGGTTCTTGGTTTGAGAGGTGGTGATTCATGCTGATGATACCAGAGAAAGCCCCCTCAAGAGATTTCTCAATACCTTTTAGCGATCGAAGTGGGACAGGATAGCCTGCTTCATTGTATTGGGAGTCACCTATGAGGTAATCCTCTTGCCCACCTCCGTGAGAGAGGGTTCTGAATGTTAGTGAAGCAATAAGCTCATCAGTCACAAACTCATCCATAAGAGCAGTCACGCGCTCATCTTCACTCATCTTGGGATCTTGTTTATTAATAAAGCTTAGGAGTGACTCAAAAAAAGGGGTGGTCATAGTCATGTTCTCATATTTTAGTTTTAATTAAGTTATCTATGGTTTAGGCGAAGTTGACTTATTTTCTAAAGATAGCTCTTGTTTAGGTTTTAAGCTTGCTCGAATGAATAAAATCTCATCTTCTTCGTTAAGCTCGTAATGAGAGGTTAATGCTATAGTGTCATCGGGCACGTTTATAATGACAGGGTCAAATCGCACCAAGGCTTGCTGTTCCGTTAACATAAGCATCTTATTTGCACGCTTAATAAACAAATCATAATCGATGGCAGTTAGCGCCCATAAATCAGTGCTAATATAACCTGCACTGGTCATATCTTCTTGCTGTGCATGAACGGATTCAATCTCTTTTAAATTTTCAGGCGAAGCATTATCCCTGTAGTAAGCGATATCCTCATCAAGTTCCCTCGCCACCATGAGATTGTCACCATCAACAAATACAGTGGGTGACGTATTTCCGACATCAAAATACATCATCCCTTGCTCTTCCCAGTATTCGGTATGCAGCTCACGCCCTAACCTGTCGTTAACGCCACTTGATCGACCATTACTGTTATCTTTAATGTATTTACGGGTGTCTGCCTCAGGAAATAGCGAGCGTAGGTCATTAGCCATTACCAGCTTCTTACTTGGGGTGGGGATAATGATCGTCTTAGGCTCAAGGGTTACCATCGTGCAGATCGTAGGTAAGCCTTGCTCTCGGATCCGTTTTTCCCAAGATTTACTGGGTCTGATTTCCATAGCCTCAAAATCAACCTCGTAACGTAGGTTAACACCACAATCACAACAACTTAACGAATTATCTCCCCCTAATGCAAATGCAGCATTAAAATTATTCTCAAGAAAATCAATTTTCTGCTCATCTGTTAGATCCACAGTGATGGTTAACGAGGAACGCATGCTCAGCATCATGGAAAAGGTTTCTTCCATGAGCCTTGAAAGCCCTTTTAAAGACCGTAATGGTGTTGGGTAACCGCCTGTATTGTATTCTGACTCACCAATCAGGAAGTCATTTTGATTGCCACTGTGTGACAATGTCTTAAACAGCATGTCAGAGAGTACGCTGTCTGGCGTAAACTCAGCGACCATCTGGGTGGCACGCTCCTCGTTGCTCAGTTTAGGATCTTGAGCATTGATAAAGTGATAGAGTGATTCAAAAAAAGGCGTTGGCATGGTGAGTTTCTCATATTTTGTATTAAATAATTATAATACAAATAACGAATAATAATGCTACGCAGCTCTCAGTTGTAGGATTTACCGACCTGTTAGATAGTAGCGCCTGCTGGAGACAATGCCATCTCGAGTGCGTCCCAGTCGCAAGCCGATTTCCGCATCGGTTAATGTCACGCCGTCCAGCTTCTTGGTTAGGATTAAGTCAATATCTTGCTGGCTATAGCGCTCACTTTTATTCATCGCTTTAGAAAGTAAGTCTTTATCAGCATCTCGCTGCCTCTGGGTAGCAACCTGCCCCTTAGATGAGCGCTGGTAGCGATGAATGGCTGTTAACCCCTTGTCGGAGCTTCGGTAACGTTCAATCGCCCTCTTTCCACGCTCTGTTGTTTCGTAGTGCTTGTCGTAGGCTTTTTTCTTGTCTTTTGCATCCATAAAGACAGTATAGCGCCTTTAAAGTGATTGACCAACCTGCTCAGGTGAACCTTAAGCCTTAAGAGTCAAAATCTCATCATGCGTATCTTGCCAGCCACTATTCCAATCTATAAAGTCCTGCCCAGATCCACGTTCCTCGCGATACGGGTTGTAGTGGATTGATTTTCCTAACTCGCAATGTTGCACGCCCAATAGGTAAGCGGCAGAATTTTCTTGTGTCATATTGGTGCCTGTTGTTTAATGCGTAACCAGTCTTAAGCGTGAAGCGGGCTCAACTTGATTTTTAACGGGGATCTGACTTTTACATGTTTTCAATAATGGGATGGCATAAGGTGAGAACTCCATTAAGGAATAAAATGAGCCGTAAGACAAGATTCCAGCACTGCCACTTTTAAACACCGGCGTTGTGTACTTACGATTTAACATACCTATGTAAGCAGTAGAAAAATGTTTTAAACGACGGTGATTATTGCCATTCTGGCGAGTAACAGGCTTGAAATCAAACCCCATGTACTCATTGCAAAAACGAGCATAATCATCGGTATGAAGCATAAATAACCGCCAAAACATATTCATCTGCTGTGAAGGTAACTTAATCACGGCATCACGATTAGCTTTAACAACATCAGCGTATTCAATAAAAGCATCCTGCAAAATCATAATATCAATACGGTCAAAGGATCTTAATCGATTATTTGTTCTCTCAAGGTGAGCTACAACCTTATCTGGGAAGCGGTAAGAAGACAGGTTTTTAAGATTTATCTTAGTTGAATAAAGGTCGCGATGAACATGGTTAACACCCCGCACAAACAAGATAAGCAAAACTACTACAGCTACCAATACACTTATTGCTACAATCATTAATCACCCTCCATTATTGCTTCATGAAATACTGTAACACACATATGATACAGAATAAACACCCTAAGCTATTGCACATGCCACGGCAGTAAGTAGTGGTACTTGCCATATAGCGCTACCATCATATAGAGGCTCATTACCACCACACCTAAAGTAATGTAAATTTTTAAACCATGATCTATTATACGTTCTTTTTGAGTCATTCCATTCTCCAAAATTTATTCATACACTATACACCTTACACCCATAAAAAACAAGCTATAAATTACACTTTAAGGCGTATTATTTACAGATAATGTAGATTACCAGGGTTAATACGCTACAAGATATCAGTGTAAAGCTGCACTTAAAGTGTAATTTATACAGTTAACTATGGCGTTTACGAGTCTTTGCCAGCTCAGCACTAAAGGCATAAAAGGCGAACACACTGAAAACGCAGGCGTAAGAAGCCAGTAAGGGGAAGTCTAAAAATAACCACATTAAAGGCGTTAAGACAAATAGGCTTAGGTCATTAACGCTATCTAACGTAGGTATAAAAGTATGCTTATTAAGAATCCTGAAATAATCTTCTTTTTTAACCCTGCTTTTATTTAGGGCTATCTTAAAAGAGGACTCCATACCCACAATCACACTCATCATTGTGGCAATCATTATTGCAATATCATCGATAAGGGGTAAGTCAAAAATAGCAACATACCAGATAGCGTTAATCAGGGCGATAAAGATAGCGGTCCATCTGAGCTGTCTCTTTTGATAAATTTCACTACCAGACAGGTGGTGCGTTAAATTAGTGCCATTGTAATAATGTGCTTTCGATAAAGGCACAAAGACAAAATTAAACAGGATCTTAACCATCATCAGCAAGACCACTACAATAGGAAGTAAGCTTAAAAAGGGAAAGGGGTTAAAGGCACTTAATAATACTGTACTCCCTAACAACTGGATAAAGAAAACACAGCGATCTTTAAAGGCCTCTTTATCCTTTAAGTCCCCTTGAACTTCATCAAGGGCAGCTCCAAACGTAATAAAGATCCCTACTAAGATCATTAGACCAGCTACAGATATTGCAGTCAACTGCTCCCAATAAAGTAAGCTATATAAAAGACCACTTAAAACACTTATGTTAGCTATTTTATCGCCCAGCGTCATCAATCATTGCACCCTGTTATAACTGAGCCGATTCGAGGCGAGTCACCTGGCAGCTCTGCTCTATTGTAATAGACGTAGCATTGATCGCTTAGCTTCTCCCCCTTCAGCCAAATAAACATCATTGAGCTACTTGGCGCTGTAAAAGGCAAGCCTGGGGCTGATCCTTGATTGCCTACGCCGCATAAGGCATTTTTAGTGCATGTTGAACCTGATCCCGTATAAGATATCTCCTTACCGACATCCAAGGTGTAGCGCCATACGCCATTCCAGTAGTCATCTAAATAACCATTTTTCATAGCAATATTATGCCCCTCAAAGGCTACACTACCATTACTTACCTTTTTAACCAAGGCTTTAGCGTGAAACAAAATAGAGGTGTCACGAACAGCACCCTCCACACCCTGTACTGTGGCAATTTTTGCCTCTTTAGAAAGATCAATAAAACGTGGCAATGCCGATGCTGCCAAAATGCCTAAAATAACAATGACAATCACCAGCTCTATCAACGTAAATCCATTTTCCCTATTGTTCATTGCACACCTTTAATTATATATCGACCATATAATATGTTATTTACCACTTAAATAAAACATAACCCTATATTGCCGCTTTCGCACTCAGTTAAGCACCGTGACAATCCAGAGGATCAATTAGGCAGAAAGCTTATTCCGATTGCTTTAGTCTTTATCTCTGTATTTTTTTAACTCTTTCACTTCTGACTCGAGTTCACGGATCCGTCTTTCCATATCCATAAACATTTTAGTCATATCATCAAAGAGTGGCTTAGGACGGAATTTCTGCTTACGCATCTCCATCTCTAATTCTTCTTCCATCTCAGTCGTATATTCTTTAATAAATTTAGTGATGGTCGTTAAACTACCCTCACCCAAATACTCAAGCACATTACTTGATGAAGGCTTGGTGCCCTCTTTATTAAGCGCATTAACCGCACGAATTACATCAATTTTACTAATAGCCATTAGCGTAAACCTCTATCCATTACGTCAGCTACCATTAACTGAACCGTACTACTGCCTTTATACACGTTTTCAGACACGGTAAAGGCAAACCGGTATTCTGCCCCATCAACAACAGGGAAATCATCCTCAGCACGCTCTCTGGCACTAAACCAGATAGCTTTAAAGCGATATTTACCATCACTTAATTGCATGGTTAAATGCGTCTTGTCACCAACAGGCTTCATTGATTCAATTCTAAAGTCGCCTTCATAGATAGGATACATAAAACAGCGACCAAAAGGGGCTGCTCTCATAATGTTATCTATAAAATCTAATGAGATATCTTTCTTTTGAATGATCCCGTCTGTTTCTAACACAGGTACCAATACGGTGCTACCGGCTTGAACCTTAACGGCTTCATCAAAGAGTGCTTTTAGTTCATCAAGCTTGCTTAAATGGGTTGATAAGCCTGCCGCACCTGCATGACCACCAAATTTCACAAAGATATCTGGGCTTTTATCAGAGACATACTGTAAGGCTTCGCGGACATCCACGCCATCAACACTACGACAGCTTCCTGACAGCATTACTTCGCCGTCTTCATTATTGTTGCCTACCATAGGGGATAGCATAATAGAGGGCTTGCCGGTACGCTCAGTAACACGTGACGCCACAATGCCGTGAACACCGGGGTGACCGCTTTCTAAGTACACGACAATGCCATCTGTGCGTTTTTTAACAGACTTTAACGCCTCATCAACCGCAATCAGACACATGGCACGCTCTACTTCTTTACGTGACTTGTTTTCATCATCTAATAACTTGGCAAACTCGGTTGCCATAATGTCGCTGTCACTTAAGAGGAAATCAACACCGGTCACTGCATCACTTAATCTGCCACGGGCATTTAAGCGGGGCGCAATAGCAAAGGCTAACGTTTCAGAGGTGATGACCGCATCATGACCACCAATATAGTCACGGAACGCTCTCCAGCAAGGGCGAGAATCATTATTAATGAGCTGTAGACCATAGTTCACTACGGCTCTATTGTTTTTACTATCACCCAAGCTCACGCAATCGGCTACAGTGGCTAAAGCTACGAAATCTAACAGGAGCTTTAATGATGGTGCTGTTGCGGGGATGTGTTCATTTTCAATGAGCTTATTGCGAAGCGCTGACATAAATAACCATGCCACCATACAGCCAGCAATCTTACGATCAGGATAGTCACTGTCATCCCGAAGCGGTGTAATACACGCACCAGATGATTGTGGGTAACCATCAACGGGCATAGTGTGATGATCGGTCACGATCACTTCCATACCTAATTCTTTTAATCGAGCAATACGAAGTTCATCACTACTACCGCAATCGGCGGTGATGACAATATCAGGGATCTTATCTTCTTTTAAAATACGATCAACCAACTTATCAGATAAGCCATAGCCCTCTGTTAGTCGCTGACCAATATATAAGTCAACACGATCGCTTGATACATGGAAGTAATCAGTTAAGGCTGACATTAGTACCGCAGCACTATTCATACCATCCGCATCAAAGTCACAGATTAAACCGATCCGTTTATTAGAGGCAATAGCATCAGCAAGTAAAGTTACACCCACTTCGATATCAGGTAACAACCATGGCGAGTCTAAGTCGCTAAGTTTAGGTTTCATCGTTTCAAGAACAACATTTAGATCGTCAATGCGGCGAGCATAAATACTGGCAACGCCTGATTCCATATCTTGTTCAAGTAAGCCTTGGTAGACCGCCTCTGCAATTGGTTTTTCGCGCCACACCTTGCCTGTGTAGCTCTTATATTCCACTGGCTTAGCAACTTCTACAGTCGAGACTTCATTAGCTGAGCCTGCTTTAGGCTCGCTGTTGCCGTTGTTTTGCTGATCTAAATCAGAAAACGAAAATACTGCTGATTTTTGACTTCCCATATATCCTCTCCAGATGCCTATTTATGTTTGAGTGACATCATTTTGGTAGTAACTATAACATACACATTCAATTATTGCAATATTTATTACACATTATTATGTAATGATTACATTTGAATTATGCATCTTTTACACTTTTATAACTGATTACTGGAACACAGTTTTTATCTCAACTTACTTATTTTTATAAAGCACATTGCATCGCTTGGCCTGTCAGGGTCTTTACTGTCAATTCTTTTAAGAGCTTTAAATTTATAAGGTGATCTTTATACACAATGACTATTATTTTTAACTAATTGAACACCTGATCACCGTCTTTTCTGACCGCTGCGCAAAATGCAGTCTACTCATAATTATCTACAGGTGTTTCTGAGTTTAATAAGTAATGAATAATATCAATTGTGAGCACACCCGAACCATTAAAGTTCACCACTTCTGATGAGTTCCGTGAGTTTTCAATGCTATGTCGATTTGCTGTTATTTTAAAGTTAATATCATCTTGCTTTATCTTTAGGCATTTGTCGAAAAAGCCATTAACAACCCTTTCCCAACTTGAAAATGACATATTGGCAATAGAGGTGATTGCTTCGTCTTCACTATAAGTGCCTTTCTTGCCCTCCCTGAAAAGAAGGTAGGCTGAAGCGCAACAGTGCGTCATAACGGCGGACTGACTATTATAGAATGAGAAACCCTCTACATTGCGCTTTTTATACTGACTATTAAAATAGATTATTTTCTTATTGATGTTATTGATAAGATCTATATTGACCGACATAAAGGTTTCATTACTTAGATCGCTCTTCGCTGTGTTAATCGCATTTAAAATCATATCTTCAGATGATGATCCGCCAGCCATTGCCGTTAAATAGTCTACTTTTTTATACTGCTCCTCAACCGCTGAAATGAGATTTTCTAAATGCCTATCCCCGCCCTTTCGGCTGCGTAGTTTCTTTATCAGTGCCTTAAGTGTGCCACTAAGGTGCTGCAAGTTTAAAAAGCTCGAATTAACAAATTCATCGATAAGATCAACCGTGGCATCGTTGATTAATTTTTCAGCTGCAAATTCAATAAAAGTATTATAAGAAATTGACTGAGTTGAGGTATTCTTACTTGTAGCCTGAAATGCACTTAAGATTAGCTCGTTTTCAATCACGCCTGCAATAGACCATGTTTGAATATTATCGCCCTCATCTGTTTCAATCGTTTCCAAATATTTTGAAACTGACTTTGTTTGGATTTGACGTACTTTACTTTGGTTGTCTTTTAGCCCATCAAACCATTTTTGAGAAGTTTCAATCGCCTTAGGATCTTCATCCTCAATACCTTTAATATTCTCCCCTTCAGCAGAGAATAGGAACTTAGGAATATAAAAGAAAGGGAGTATCTCTTTAATGCTAATTAAATCCTTAGCAAGAGAGTGTTTATGAATATAAGGATGGCTAACAAATGACTTCTTGCTTTGGATCTTGTAGTTTGATTTACTGTCGTTGTTGTAGATCGTACTGATCCCAATCAAGCTAAATTTATGCTTATTATAAATTTCATCTGATTTTTCGAGTTCGTTTCGGTTATTTTGGGCATTCGCGATCCGATCTACTTCTGATTGTTCTTTACTTCCTGTAAACCCAGTCTCCAAAATAACGTTGTTACCAATGAAGTAATGGAATAAGGGAACATTAAAGCTAACCGCAGAAGGATCTAAACCCTTTTCTTTGATAAAGGCTTTAAACTGAGTAGCGTAACTTTTAGAAAGGGCCTTTTTGTCTTCTGAGTATTCCCTTGGATCGCCTTCAAAATTAGCAGTGCTGTCATAAAAGTTAAAATAGGTATGCAAAGAGTGCTGACCATCAATAAGTGCAATATCTAACGATATTAAGGTCAGGTTGTTTTCAGTTCTAAAGATAATGCTTTTGTCAGATCGAAAGCTCACTTCTCGTTTATTGCTACCAGACTTTAACTGTTCATCTGTGCGATCCTCATCAAGAGAAGCTGTATTATATCTATAATACATAGTGAACAAGGTGCTTAAAAATAAACTATGGAAATCCAAGCCTTTTGCTGTAGAAGACAAATCAAGATCTCTTGTATTTTGAGATCCTGTTAATCCAGCTGGATTGAATACAGGCAGTGTCTTCATATCTTTTACTTTGCTATTAACTTTAAATATCTTGCCTTTCGGATGTTCACTTTCATGAGTAACCTTACCTTCGGAGGAGGCATTTAAACTGACGTATGCCGGTAGGCAGTGGTGCGGTGTTGCGCCATTGAAAATGTCAATATAGTCATCAGATAAAAAGTCATCAGATAAAATATCTGAATTAATAAGGTATGTCTCTATATAGACGCCACTTTCTCGAAGTGAGGACTCGGGTGCTTTGCTTTTTGTATTATCTGAATACAAAGAGAAGTTGGTTCTACTGTCTAAAAATTTAGCAGGATCCATAATGACAAGACTAACGAAAAATTGCTCATCAAAGCCACTTTGATCGCGAATAGGTCGGATATACTTGTCTACCAATTGCTCTAAGGCTTTAAGTCGAAACGCTGCAAACTTTTCTTCATTAAATCGAGCGCCTACCTCAAAGTTTTTGTTTTCAACAATCAGTGCCGTCTTTCCCCTAACTGTAATCATAAAGTCAGACTTATTAGCGCCTGTTAAGTCACTTTTCTCCACTGGAGCCTCAAAGCTTAATGCTGAGGTATCTCCCTGATTGTAAAGAAGACCGTATATATGCAGTAAAAACTGGATCCTTTCTCTGTTGAGCTGATTAACTAAGATAGGTTCATTAGAGTGTCGACATAAAATATAGAATTCATCTTCAGGGGTTGCTTTAATCAGCTTTCCTTCAATGTCACATATTTCTTCTGGAAAACTGTTAATAATTAACGCCTTGAACCCTTCAATACTAATCATTATTCCATTCCTTTTAGTGCGCTTAACGCATCTTGTTCGTTTTTGTACAGTGTTTTAATGCCATTAATTTCGGTCATTACCAAGCCATTAATAAACTCTTGAGCCTCAAAGCCTTCTACTTTAGAAAATGGCAGCCTATTAACAATGATCTTAAGAAGATCTTGCAGTTTAGCTTCATTTTTATCTACGCAAAGATCGGCTATCCCCAGTGATAATGTCGATAAGTCATAAAGGTGTTTTTTGATGTTAAGATTGCTTAATGATTTCAAGGCTTCATCAACAAGATCGTAAGCTAAGTAAAGATCAACAATCTCTGCCTTATCCGTAACAACTACGCCTGTTAATGCGTTTATAACAGTTAACTTATCTTCTTCAGTTTCCAAGCCGGAAAGCACTAAGCTATCTACTCGCAAACCTTTAGACACTTTAGCAACTAAGGCGCCTTTATAAAGAAGCGTGTTGCCTTCCTTAGTGAAGTCCTCATTAAGGATCTTGCTTGCATCAATAAAGCTTCCTACAACCAGTGTCTCACGTGTAATAAGCTCTATTTCTCGCTTTAAGGCGTCTAAGTTTTGCTGAGACTGCTTCTCCCCCACCTTAACGATAAAGAGGTATTCAACAACGTGATTAGACGTCTTAGTGCTTTTGCCACCTTTATATTTTGTATGAGACTGCTTTTCAATAGAAATAGTATTGTTAAGATCGGCACTTAAGATGGTAATAATCTCGTCAGTTGATAAGATCCCTTCATTGCTATATGACACGACTAAGTACTTGCAATCAACCGATCCCACAAACTCTACAAACGCATCATAAGCCCTGTTTTTGTAACAAAACTCAGACTTGTAATGGTCTTTTCTGATCCCTGCTCGCGTACCCTTAACAATATTCCCTACAGGATAACGATCATTAAGAACGGCTGTGTTTAACATATGGTAATTGGCGCTATATTGATGCTGGTTATAAGGTGGATCGGCATAAATAATATCAACCTGCTTTAAGTGGTTATCCTTAAATACAGTTTCTGCTCTGCCATTAAATACGATCCCTTTTACACCATCAATAAGAGGTAGTGGTTTAAGCTTTATTTCATCCGTGATCCGAGATAGGGCATCACCATTTTTGCCACCCCAGCCATTGTGAAATCCTTTCATTGTGCCGGAGGTATTAATGTTTGTTGTCATGCAGTACAGTAAGCTCGCAAGAAGAATATCCTTGGCTGCTTCATGGGTTCTAAATTTAAACTCAAGAAACTCTAAAATAGCATCAATTTTTAATGCATTCTCTTGCGTATAAAACAGGCGCTCAGTATCAAAGTTATGATTGTGAGTATCCTGAGGGGCGTAATACAAAGAGAAATATTTATTACCTTCCTTTAATGGCGATATTAGCTCATCGTTAATATAATCAATCACAACGTCATAAGGGTGATCTCCGCCAACATCCAATGCCAAAAAGGCACAGACAGGCGTAAAAACAGACTCTAATTCACTTTTATTATAAGAAATGAACGCCTTGTTAATGGGGACACTATATTTTTCATAGTCATTGGACAGAACTAAGTGCCCCCTGGCTTTGATTGCCCGAGATACAACCCCTGATCCAGAAAATATATCAAAAACACTTACTTCTTCAGCAGGTTTTGATGATAGTTCAGGATCGCTCTCAATAACAGCATCAATGGTGTCACCAATAAAGTCGATGAGTTTTCGTTTATTGCCTAAGTAGGTAATAAGCTGCTCTGATAAATAGGCTTTCAATGTCATCTTTTAACTTCTTTTAAAATAGCAAACACGTCCAGCATCAATTTCTCTTGAGCAACACGAGGCAATAAACCATATAAGGTCCAGCCTTTTATTTTTTTGGAAATTATAGCAACACTGGGAACAAGGATCTCATTAATCGTGATCTGCTCATAATTATTCTTAATCGGCATCCCCGAGGCAGTCACCAAAAATCCTTTTGAGTTGGGATTCTTATTACCAGACAATGAGAATTGAGCACTTTCAACAATCCCCTCTGAGAGTAATAAATTAATAGCCGATACGATAGGGCTTGAATCTGACGAGTAAATAACCTTATTAACATTCCCCATCTTAGACAGGGCTGAAATGGCTTTAAAATCACTTAACAAGAAGGCGTCATATAATTCATCACACAGTGATTCATCATCCTCAAGTATATTGTTAATATTGGTCTTATCTGATGAGTACGCTTTCGTGCCTGTAATAGGCGCAGCCTTTGTTAATCGGTGAGTATACTGCCCATAGATGTATCGTAAGTCAGAGGTGTCAATGATCTTTGTATTGAAAGTATGCACGTAAAGATACACCGCCTCTAAATAACGAGGCAAAGAATCGGTCGTGTGGATTATTTGGTTCATTCAGTATTCCTTTTGTATTGTGTAATATTAACATGATACACTGTAATAATCAAACTTTTTTACACTTACTCTTTATTGTCTCGCGTATTCTTGCTGATCCATTTAAAAAATGATCCCCATCCTTTTCAATTCCAATAAATTGTCTATCCGCATTCACCGCTGCAACGCCCGTCGTAAACGAACCTGCAGCAAAGTCCAACACCACATCACCTTCATTAGAATACGTTTTAACTAAATACTCCATTAAAGCTAACGGCTTTTGAGTGGGGTGAATATTCCCTTTGTCTCGAGCGTAGACCTGCACACTTCTCGGATAGCGAGAAGTGGAGTCATAGGCGGCTATCTTAACTGCCTTGCCATAACACTCAGACTTAACATCTCGTCTGGTTGCTGTCTTTCGCTTGTGACCATGGGTCATTTGCGGGTTATATGTTGGCAACTTGTCATAAAATACCAGCACATTTTCATGCGCTTTTAAGGGCATCTTTTTCGCATTAAAAAAACCCGTTGCCCCTGTCTTTTCATAGATCCACTCATAACGCAGCATTTCTATATTGCTCACACCTAACACCTTGTCAAACGGCGTTTGAGCGAGTAATACAATGGCACCATTAGGTCTAATGATCCGCTTTAACTGTGCCCACATTAAAGGCAGGTCGATCACTGAATCCCATTTGCATTCCGTCGTGCCAAGCTAACCGTATGGCGGATCGCAAATAATGGCATCGACTGAACCGTCAGGGATTGACTGCATAATGTCTAAGCAGTCCCCGTGAAATAAGTTCACACCATTATCAGCGATCTCGCCATACGGCAGGATCTCCTTTTTATTTAACATTTTGTATTATCTACCTGTTACAATTTCTTATTATCAATCATACGACCGATTAATGCCATAACAGGTACCGCCATCGAATTGCCAATCGCTTTATAGCGTGGTGAATCAGGGCAGTTTTCTGCCTCTTTTCCACGGTGTGGGATCTT
>Ga0105351_1000057_pt1 | contig 45026 bp, 42 predicted proteins | sample EN4Hudsemesocosm_FD_83662 | JGI IMG/M metagenome (GOLD analysis project Ga0105351, IMG submission 83662) | Methane-oxidizing microbial communities from mesocosms in the Hudson Canyon - EN4B Hudson Canyon | ecosystem: Environmental > Aquatic > Marine > Cold seeps | place: Hudson Canyon... | reverse complement strand
GAAAGACGAAAGACGAAAGACGAAAGACGAAAGACGAAAGACGAAAGACGAAAGACGAAAGACGAAAGACGAAAGACGAAAGACGAAAGACGAAAGACGAAAGACGAAAGACGAAAGATAGAGTGTTCCGAATCTTCTCTTTTCTTTTTTCTCTTTTCGTCTTTCGCCTTGGGTCTTTAGTCTGCTCTTATCACTTTAAATCTTTATCATGTTCATCTGTGAAGATAGGATTAACTAAATCTTCTTCATCTAGTTTTTTTGAATCTTCAGGGTATATATGCCAAAAAGACTTATCAATTGAACCATTTTTATAATTTTCTTTTTCGCCATGAGCAAATGGACACCACCAATTTTCAACGACTTTTACTAGATAAGAATGCCATTCGAAAAGTGCTACGCTGTAAGGACAATAAACAGTACAGTTAAGTATCCAATAAAGTTTTGATTGAGCCAAACTATATTTGAATGATCCATCCATTGTAATTTGGTTTTTCATTGTATAGCGGTGTGATGATTTTTCAGGAAGGTAATCACTCCATTTTTTTACATTTTTTGCACCACATAAAATCAAACTGTAGTATGTCCAGTATGCGCTTAATACGATAAATGGAAATGTCAGAATAGGTAAATAGATAAAGATTAGACCTATTGTTCTGGATAATACTGACATTTTGGTATGGTTTTCACCAATCCGCACTCTATCAGCGGCGCATTGTTCACAAGCTTTCATTATTCTTCTCGTTGGTTGTGGTTAATAAAGTTTCTTCATTGAGTAATTGATAAATACTGACACAGCCAGCACAGCAGAAGTTTTTTTGGCCTTCTTTTGTTTGTAAGCTAAAGCCTTTTATTTCAACTGCTTGGCTACATAGAGGGCAGGGTTCTATCTTTTTTTCCATAGAGGGTATTATAAACTGCTAGATACGGAACAGAAATAAGTTTTTAAATATTCTGTTTCGGGAATTGATGGATGTATTGGGTGATCAGGGCCTTGGCTACCTGTCGCAAAAAAAACTAAGTGACGATCAATATGACGAGCTGAAGAACGTAATATTTCATGTAAATTAGCTTTGCTTAAATGGTGAGAGCATGATGCTGAGACTAAAATACCCTTTTTACTTAATACTTGTAGTGCTAAATGGTTTAATCGACGATAGGCCTCATAACCTGCTTTAAAATCTTTTTTGCGTTTAACTAAGGCGGGTGGGTCAAGTATGATTACATCGTAATGTTCTTTGTTCTCTCGTGCTTGTTTAAGAAATTCAAAAACATCACTGCGTACAAAATGCATTTTATCTTGTACATTATTAAGTTCGGCACTGCTTTGAGCTAAGGATAGTGCTGATTCAGAACTGTCAACGCAGGTCACTTCAGTTGCTCCTGCTACAGCGGCAGGAATGCCCCAGGCACCTGAATAAGAAAATAAGTCTAAGACACGTTGGTCTTTTGCAAGCGAGGCTAATTTGGCTCGGCTATCACGATGGTCGTAAAACCAGCCTGTTTTTTGTCCGTCTACCGCATTTAATTGAAACTTAACCCCATTTTCTTCAATATTTATTGTCTCTGGCATAGTGCCGTAAACAACTTCAGATTCTTGAGGTAAATTTTCTAATTGTCTTTGACTGTTATCATTTTTTAAGATAATAGCTTCTGGTGAGAGTAATTCCACTAGAGACGTTATTAGGAATTCTTTTTGTTTTTCAATACCTGCAGTGGTTATTTGTACAGATAACACTGAACCAAAACGGTCGATGACTAATCCTGGTAATCCATCACTTTCACCAAAAATTAAACGGTAAAAAGGTTTGTCAGGAAATAATCTTTCACGAAAGTTGAGAGCAGTACTAATTCTGTCTGTAAAAAAGGTAGTTCCCATTTTTTGAGAGGGCTTTCTAGCAATTAAGCGTGCGCAAACTAGTGTGTTGGGGTTAATGTATGCGCTGCCTAGTGATTTTCCTGTGCTATCTTTAATAACAACCATATCACCTGCAGAAAAACCGTCTAAGGGTGTTTTTTTTGTATCGACTTCATTGCTAAACACCCAGAGGTGTCCTTTGCGTAAGCGTTTGTCTTCGTTCTTTTTTAAATAGAGTTCTGGATGTGCCATGGGGGCTAAAAACCTTGTTTGATTTAAGTTTCACCGGAAGGGTGAAAAGATTAGATTAATTCGAAACGATAACCACCAATTTTTCTTGATGGTGTCACAATAGATAGCGTTATTTCATCTGCAAGATCAGGTTCAAGCAGGGTCGATGGCTGTGTTGAATAATCACTGGGGTAAAAGATTCTTTTGGCAAAAGAATGACCCGTAAAATCGATTAATGTCAGTTTAATCGAAGGTCGTTTTTGTGCAAAAAGGGATTGGTTGATGAAAGCTGTTTTAAAAATATAATAATTTTCTTTAGGTTCAAAAGAACCTTTTAAAATGCTGATCTCATCAAGGTTTTCATAGTCAGGTAGCTGGCAATTTATGGTTTTGATACAGATGTTTTTTAGCCAAGGTCTGAGTGTTGTATTTTGGCTTAAATTGTAAGCTTCAAAAAAATACACTTGAAAGATAAAAAGCGCTAATAACAAGCTAGTACTTAATCCCCAATATTTTGATTGTTGATAAGAAGGGGCAGTAGAGTCAAAATTATTGCTAACGGAATGAAAATCGGTGGTTTCAGCAAGGTCAGTAGGTATTGTACCTTCCTCTAATAAATCCAGCGCATCAAACATGGTAGAGCAAGCTTCACAAGAAATCATTCCATGAGATGTGCGCAGCTCTTCTACGGAAATAGAGTAGGGATGTTTGCAGTCAGGACATTGCGTATACATGAGTAGCTAGTGTTTTATGCCATTAAGTCTACACCAGTCATCTTGTATTGTTGGTGCTTGAACTTGAATGTTGTGTTGTTGATAGGCTGTTATGACAGATTTAGCCTGTTCTGTCAAAATACCTGATAAAACTAGTTGTCCTGATGGTTTTATTAATGAGGCTATAAGTTCAGATAATTGGCAAAGAGGCTGAGCTAAAATATTGGCTATCACAACATCTGCTTGAAATGCATCAAATTGTTCAGGTAAATAGCATTTTATTTTATCAGCTACTTTATTTTTTTCTGCATTGGCAATTGTTGCTGTTATTGCTTGAGGATCTATATCTATAGCGTGTGCTTCTTTAGCTCCTAGGAGTAAGGCCGCTACAGCTAAAATCCCCGAGCCACAACCATAATCAATAACAACTTTATTAGTTAAGTCATGACTGGCTAGCCATTCTAAGCAGAGTGCCGTTGTAGCATGGGTACCTGTGCCAAATGCAAGGCCAGGGTCTAAAGTCATACAAATTGTATTTTCTTCTGATATTTCTTGGCCTGTTGGGCAAACCCAAAGTGAATCAGAAAACTTCATAGGATGGTAATGTTCCATCCAAGTGCGTTCCCATGTTTGGTCTTCAAGAATTTCATAAAACCAGTCTTGCAAAAGCTGATCTTTAAATTTTGAGAATAAAACCGTTTTAACTAATTCAGGTTCACTGTCTAGTTCAAAGAGAGCAATCACTTTGGTCAGAGACCATATTCTTGTTTCACCAGGTGCTGGTTCATAGACTGGCTGATCTTCAGCATCCATGTAAGTAACAGACACGGCACCAATTTCACTGAAAAAATCAGAAATTTTGGGTGCTGTTTGTTTGTCAGTAATAATAGATATTTGATGCCAGGACATGAATAAAGAGCAGGTGAAAGGTTAAAGGTGCAAGACTAAAGGCAAAAGCAAAGAGCGAGCTCTTGTTTTTGCCTTTAGTTCTTTGTTGGCTGTTAAGAAAGGCCTAGTTTCTTTTCTAGATAATGGATGTTTTGTTCGCCAGCCTGAAAAGCACTGTCTGCCATAATATCTACTTGTAATGGAATGTTGGTTCTAATGCCATCAATAACCATTTCTTGTAAGGCCGTTTGCATACGCGCTATAGAGCTTTCTCTTGTTTCGCCGTGTGCAATTAGTTTACCAATCATAGAATCATAGTAAGGGGGGACTTTATAGCCATTGTAAATATGTGTTTCACAACGAATACCTGGGCCGCCTGGCATATGGAATACATCTATTGTACCTGGACAAGGTATAAACGTTTTTGCATCTTCAGCATTTAATCGACATTCTATAGCATGGCCTGTGAATGTGATTTCATCCTGAGTTTTAGAAAGTGGTTCACCCGCTGCAATACGAAGTTGTTCTTTGACGATATCAAAGCCTGTAATCATTTCTGTCACAGGATGCTCAACTTGTACACGTGTATTCATTTCAATAAAAAAGAATTCCCCTTTTTCATACAAGAACTCGAAAGTACCTGCGCCTAAATAGCCGATTTCTTTACAAGCATTAGCACAAAGATCACCCATTTGCTGACGTTGTTCTTCTGTCAAGCCAGGGGCCGGCGCTTCTTCAACTACTTTTTGGTGACGACGTTGCATAGAACAGTCACGCTCACCTAAATGGATGGCGTTGCCATGGCTATCAGCTAATACTTGAAACTCAATATGACGAGGGTCTTCTAAAAACTTTTCCATATAAAGAGTGTCATTATTAAAAGCCGCTGCTGCTTCTGCTTTAGTTAATGCAATAGCATTTACCAACGCTGCTTCTGTATGCACAACACGCATACCTCGACCGCCACCACCGCCAGATGCTTTAACAATAATAGGATAACCAATATCTTGAGCCATTTTTAGATTGGCTTGATTGTCATCCGTTAATGCTTCTCCATTACCTGGTACACAAGGAATTCCAGAAGCTATCATAGCTTTCTTAGCTGAAATTTTATCTCCCATCATACGGATGGTTTCAGCTTTAGGGCCAATAAAAGCAAAGCCGCTCAGGCTTACTTTTTCAGAAAAATCTGCGTTTTCTGATAAAAAACCATAGCCAGGGTGAATGGCTTCAGCGTCAGTGACTTCTGCTGCACTGATAATAGCTGGGATATTTAAATAGCTATCAAGTGAAGAAGCTGGACCAATACAGACGGCTTCATCAGCAAGACGTACGTGTTTTAAATCACGGTCTGCATCAGAATGTACGGCAACAGTTTTTACACCTAACTCTTTACAAGCGCGAAGGATGCGTAAGGCAATTTCTCCGCGGTTGGCAATTACAATTTTATCGAACATGTGTTTACCTAATCTGGATTATTCAATGATGAATAGAGGTTGGTCATATTCGACTGGTTGAGCATTTTCTACCATGATTTGTTTAATCACGCCGCTCTTATCCGCTTCAATTTGATTAAGGATTTTCATCGCTTCAATAATACAAAGCGTTTCGCCTTCGCTCACTGATTGCCCAACTTTTACAAAAGCAGAGCCAGCAGTAGGAGACGCTGCACTATAAAATGTACCTACCATGGGTGATTTAACAACATGGCCACTAGGTAATTCTGCAGAAGTATCTGTAGCTGGTGCTGCAATGGCTGCTACTGGAGCTGCCGCCGCTACTGGAGCTGCAACAGGAGCTGCCGCCGCTACTGGAGCAGGTAGGGTAGATGAATAACGACTAATGCGTACAGACTCTTCGCCTTCACTAATTTCAATTTCAGCAATATCTGATTCTTCGATAATCTCGATCAGTTTTTTAATTTTTCTAATATCCATCGTTAGTTTCTCTCTTCTAATATCTGGTGGGCGGCTTGTAATGCCAGTTCATATCCACTTGCTCCTAATCCGCAAATAACGCCAATAGCGACATCTGAAAAGTAAGAGTGAGCCCTGAAGGGTTCACGCGCATGAACATTTGATAAATGTACTTCTATAAAAGGTATTTTTGTTGCAAGTAATGCATCACGAATGGCAACACTGGTATGAGTAAATGCAGCAGGGTTGATAATAATAAAGTCTATTTGTTGCTGGAAAGCCGTATGAATTGTTTCGACAATTTCATGTTCTGCATTTGATTGATGAAAATTAATATCATGCCCCAAATCTAGAGCCTTTGACTTTACTGAGTTCTCAATGTCTTTTAGTGTTTTATTACCATAGTGCCCTGGTTCGCGAATGCCAAGTAGATTGAGGTTCGGTCCATTAAGAATGGTAATCGTTGCCATTAATATATCGTGTCAAAATTATATAATCGGGTAATTTTGCCTAATTTGTAAGGTTTTGTCCAGATATATGTTATTTATCATCAAATAGCGACAAAATAACGTACTTTTATGAGATGTTATCGGCGAATTAAAAATGGAAAGTCGGCAAAATGGTCATTATATTGCCTTACTAGAGGAGAAGGTTAATGAGATGTTAAAAAAGGCAAAAGAAAATTTTCACACAAAGGCACTGAGACACAAAGAAAAAAACAATCGCTCTTCCTTAGTGTCTCTGTGCCTTTGTGTGAATATGCTTTTAGGTCTGTACGTTGCTTGGTTTAACAAAACTATGCAAATTAAGTGCTTTAAAATAAAGCCGCAATAATCTCGATAATTTTTTCCCTACTGAGCTCCCCAGGCTGGCGATGAATAATTTGACCTTGTTGATTAATAATAAGGCTGAAAGGGACAGCATTGACAATATTCCCTAATTGTTGGGACAGTGCAATAGCTTTATCTCCACCAATCAGCATAGGATAATTAACGGGATTGTTATTAAGGTATTCTTTAACTGTTGTCTGGTCTTCAATCGCAATGCCTATAAATTGAAGGTTATTGTTTTTAAATTCAGTTTGTAATTTAATGAATTCGGGAATTTCTTTCAGGCAAGGAGGGCACCAAGTCGCCCAAAAATTGATAATGCGTATTTTTCCTTGCCATTCTGAAAGCTGGCGTTGCTTGCCTAAAACGTCAGGTAAACTTATTTCTAGTGCTGGAATAGAAGCGGATTGTTGATCTTGAACTGATAAAGAACGGACAAAAAAGCCAGTCGATAAGGCAATAACACTGGCGAATATAATTAAAAGCGTATTTTTCTGCATAGATCAACTTAATTGCTGTAGGAGCGCCCGCCCTCGGCGCGAATAAAATAATGCTCTTTTCTTTAATAAATAGCGCCGAGGGTGGACGCTCCAATGCCGAAAAGATAAGAAGAATGTAGGTTGGATTAGCCTAGGAGACTGTGAAAGTATTGGCTTTTCGCTCCCCTCTTTGGAAAAGAGGGGTTGGGGGAGATTTTATTAAAAAAATAAAGCCTTTATTATCAATGACTTTGTTTTTTATAAAATCCCCCTCTATCCCCCTTTTCCAAAGGGGGAAGTCAAAAGTAGAATACTTTCACAGTCTCGTAGCGTTATCCGACAAGCCTTTGAAGAATGGTGGATAACGCTATCGCTAATCGACCCTACAAAAACAAAGAATGTTAACTTAATGACATCGGTAGGAGCCCCTACAATAATCAGCTAGGTCTATAGATTATTAATGTTACTTAAAAAAACATCTGTATGTTGGTAGCCAATAACGCGAGAAGCTTTTCTTTCTATTTTATTTGGACCAAAAAATAATATGGCTGGTGGGCCAATAAGATTAAAGTGTTTTAATAAGGCTTGGTCATCGGCATTATTTTTTGTGACATCGGCTTGTACTAAAATAAAACTAGATAGTTTGTTTTTTACTTCTTCATCGGTAAAGGTATAGGCTTCCATTTCTTTACAAGAAATACACCAGTCGGCATAAAAATCTAACATCACCCATTGATTGTTGGCTTGTGCTTGTTCAAGTACTTGATCTAAATCACTTAGAGAGGCAATTTTTTTAAACTTTAAGCCATGTTCTTGTTTAATAGAATGTCCACCTGAAAAGCCACTTAAAGGTTGCAAAGGGTTAGTATTGCCCATGCTTAAACCAATAAGAAGTAAGGTGCCATAAATTAGCATCATTAAACCTACTCCCTTCCATAATTTGTGCCATCCTGAATCAATTTCATGTAAAGAGTCTATTGCACGCAAATAAATAGCAGGGATAATAAATAGGCTTGCTGCGAGTAGCATGGTGATTGAGGGCGGGATTATTCGGTCTAGCATCCAGACAGAAACGGCAAGCATAAGTACCCCAAAAACAGCTTTGGTTGAGTTTAGCCAATTGCCTGCTTTAGGTAATAAAGACCCTGCAGAAGTACCTATTATTAGCAAGGGTGACCCCATAGCAAAGCCCATCACAAATAAAGCTGACCCCCCTAAAATAACATCCCCTGTTTGGCCTATATAAATAAGAGCGCCTGCTAATGGCGCAGCTACACAGGGCCCAACAATAAGAGAGGAAAGAGCTCCCATAATGGCTGCACCAAAATAAGAACCATCACGGTGACTATCACTAGAATTATGAACTTTTGATTGAAACGATTTAGGGAGTTCTAAATTGTAAAAACCAAACATAGAGAGAGATAACAGAATAAAAATTCCGCTAAAGACAGCAATAATCCAAGGGTTTTGAAATGCAGTTTGTAGATTACTACCAAATAAAGCGGCCAGAATACCAAAGACTGTATAAGTTAATGCTGAGGCAAAAACATAGCTAAGGGAAAGTAAAAATGCTTTGCGAGGAGTAACAGAATCACCTTGACCCACAATGATGCCAGATAAAATAGGAATCATTGGGAAAATACAGGGTGTAAAGGCAAGCAATAAGCCAAAGCCAAAAAAACTAAGTAAAGTTAGAAAGAAAGAGTCATTCTGTAAGGATTGAAAAATTTGGTCTTGTTCTGATAGCCTAGCAATGGGGTTAGCTAAAGCTTGTGTGCTTAGTTGTGTCGCCTCTGGTAATAGTAATTCAATTTTACTTTCCATTGGTGGGTAACAAACACCACGGTCAGCACAGCCTTGATATTTAGCAATTAAACTGATGGTTTGAGCTGTTTTTGAGCTACGAACAATAGGAAGATCAAAGCCAAGTTCATTATGGAAAATCTGTACTTGACCAAAAGCTTCGTCGTGATAAGGTTTTCCCTGTGGAATATTGATTTCACCTAACTGTGCAGATGGTGAATTTGCTAACGCTAGTTTTATTTTATTTCTATATAAGTAATAACCATCAGCAATAGTCCAGTTTACGCGTATTGTATTGGCATCTTTTACCGTTGCAACAAACTGAAATGCTTGTTCTGCAGGTAATAATTCATCTTCAAATAAATTAAGCTTTAAGTCTTTAAAGCTATCAACAAATTGTGAAATGGGATTGGTTTGGGAAGTGTTAGTTGCTAGAGGTAAATCCAGTGTTAATATTTTTTTCTGTGGAGGATAGCAAATACCAATATCTGCACAACCTTGATACTTAATCAGAATTTTTATAGAAGATAAAGCCTGTGAATTTATAACAGGTATGGATATTTTTAAATGGTTTCGATAAGTAACAACATCACCAAAAAACTCATCATGTTTAGTTTTACCTACAGGCATATCTGGAACGCCCAATTCAATGCCTGTTGATTGAGATACTATGCTGGTTTTATTACGGTATAAATAATAGCCTTCCTCTATATCCCAAGAGACTTCAATTAAATCACTCGAAACAGCTTTAGCAGAAAGTACAAAAGCTTTATCAACGGCTAGTAAATCTTTAGTACCTAAGGCCTGAATTGATTGAGTAAAAAGGCTAAAAAGAACCAGAAAAATTATTTTGTAGACAGGCATGTATTTATCCATTGCAGGTAATCAGGGTGGCCGCGCTCAATAGGGACAGCAATTATTTCAGGAAGTTCATAGGGGTGTAAAGATTTGATTGTCCCTTCTATCTCTGAATATTTGTCACTATGTGATTTAATAATCATTTGATGTTCTTGAGACTTTTCTATTTGGCCTCGCCATTCATAGATGGAAGTAACACCTGCAATGATATTAATGCAAGCGGCTAATTTATGGCTGATTAGATGCTCTGCAATATGTTCGGCAGATTTTTGATCTGGGTAAGTACAAAGAATGATCTGATGCATTGTATCGGTTAATTAGAAAAGAATAAGGTATATTATCCTAGAATGTGTAAACTCTGAATGTCAACGTTAGTGTTTACGTAAACTATAGAAAATAACAACCTATAAGTTACGGTTTTAATCGTCTAAAAATGTGTAGTCTTGGGTTATGGTCTTAATTGACGGAAAGTAATGGGAATCATAGCCGTTTATTGAAGAAGGGTGACAAAAAAAATCACACCCATATGGTATGATTTATGCTTTTAATTTCTCTATCGTTAATTTTAAAATGTATACAAGCATGTTCAAAAAATATTCAATAATTTTATTTGCTCTTTTGAGTAGCAACAACATACAAGCCGCAACATTTTCAGATGATCACATACAAGATATTGATAACTACAGTTTAGATACTAAAACAGGTATACAATGGCTCGATTTATCAATGACCGCTGCCAGGAGTCATAGTGATATTTCATCTAAACTGGGGTCAGGGCTTGAGTTTGATGGTTGGAGATATGCGACCCTAGCCGAAACGATCGGATTTTTTGATGGATTCAGGAACGCTGGTACGGGAACATATACCGGGTTAGATCCTGACGATTACGGGTTATTCGATGTGTTAGCACCTCATTGGGGCGATTTATTTAGTGACCTTAACCCAAGTGTTGCGATTGGCGACGGGTTTTCATATTTTCAGTTTGATATCGAAACTAGTCCCACGTGCTACCAGTCGGGCATTGCCTCCGACTTCAACCGTGCACCAGGCACGCGGTTCCTCAACAACGTTACTTTGCATGCGGTATCGAATTGTAGCGATTCCGATGGGGCCACTACTGGCCACGCCTTGGTAAGACGGTCTTCGGTGCCAGAGCCATCTTCGATAGCGCTTATGGGATTGGGGCTTCTTGGTGTGTCTCGTATAAAGCGTAATAAGTCGTATTGATTTGAGACAAACCAACTTGGCACCAGCACTGCCAACGCTTGACATAGTTATCCAGAATTAAAGCCATCTCATCTGAGATGGCTTTTTTTGTTTTCTGTTGCTCATAAAGCCGATAGATATGTTCTACGTGTTTTTTGACAGTAATATCTGCAAGTCTTAAAGGTTTTTTGGAGAAATGATAACCCAGAAAATCAAATCCCTTTTCGATGCGTCCTATAAAGGTTTTATCTGGGTGCTGTTCTACTTTAAGGTTGTTAAAGCATTGGTTTAATAGCTTAATTGCTCGTTTATTTTTCCATCTTGTTTTAGTCATTATTAAAATATCGTCCATATATCTTACATAATATACCCCAGCCTGATGTTGGAATTGTTCATCCAAGGCTTTTAAATACAATGCACCTAAAATAGGACTTAGTGAACACCCTCTAGAGATACCTTTAGGCATGTTCTGATAATTACCCCCATACTCTACTGTTCTATAAATGACTTGATAGAGATAACGCCTGAGTATTTTATTATCAATATGCAGGTGGATTTGTTCTACGAGTAAGTATTGGTCTATTGACTCATAAAAACCTTTTTACATCTTAATGCTGAAAATTGATAATCACCATGGCAAATAGTCGTTAACAAATCATCTTTAACCCTATTCCAATCTCGGATTAAAAACCATATACCAGCTTGCGGTGGAAAGTGCTTACGTTGATGTTTTAACCATTGATGGGCTGACTCAAGTTGAAGCTTGGTTACGGGGAGTACTTGTAAGGGTGATAAATGACACATTATCTAACTCCTTCCAATAAAATCATTATATATTAATAGTTTAGCTTAAATCTGAGAGGTGAGTGTCTGTTTTCTTTACATGACAACGATTTACCAAGGATTAATATAAATTATTTAGATTCAACTGCTTAGATGGGTATCAATTAAATTTTAACTGATTGGGGGGGGTAATTAGCTATCTTTATGTCAGTATATTTAACATATTAGAGAACACTAACGCTCTAAAGATAGTTATATTATGAATTTATAAAGGCTATCTAAAGCATAATATCCCACCTCTCAGGTCTTTAGTTTTCTAGTTTGAAATAGCTATCATTATTGGGTTATCTGGTAATAACGAAAAACAGATGAACTTCTTATAATCGGTGGTGTAATCCGGAAAGATGAGTTAAACAATTTATACCTAAAGCCTCACAATGTTCCAGTCCCGAGTACATACTAAAAAGTAATAATTAGAAATGATCGTGTAATATTGTGGATTGTTCCTAGAGGGGGGGGATTATGTTATTACAGTCATATATGAAACATATCAATAATAGAAGATATATCAATCATCAGAATAGTGATATACCCCCAAATTTACAACAACTCCTAATATTAAAGACCGGTGAAATATATAGTCTCTTTTTACAAGATTTGATGTTTCTTCATTTTTTAACGCGATATTGTTAGTATAGGTAGGTAGTAATAGCTAGGTAGTAATCACTTAGCCGTAAGAGCGATAACTTTAGGGCAATATTAGGACTAAATGGTGACTGAAATAGGACAAATTGACTAGATTTGTTGATTATAAATTATTGAATTTATAGTTGTTTGTGCGTTGTGTATATTGTCCTAGAAAAGATACAAATATGCCCTTATATTAAGATAATTGAAAGTATATAAAGAGAATGAGGAAGTTTGAATGAGAGTTATGCAGATTGTTTTTTTGTTTTTCCTAGTGGTGCCTTTTGTAGAGATATATTTATTATTACAAATAGGTGGCATTGTCGGCGTGTTACCTACTGTCTTGTTAGTCGTTTTTACTGCTGTATTAGGTGCGTGGTTATTGAGACAGCAAGGGTTTGCAACGTGGCAGCGTTTTCAGACTAGTTTGTCGCAAGGAGCAATACCTGCTTATGAAATGATCGAAGGCCCGATCTTATTAGTGGGTGGTGCTTTATTATTAACACCTGGTTTTTTTACCGATGCCATAGGTTTTGCTTGTTTGATTCCTCAAACACGTCGAAAATTAGCGCAATATATCATAGAAAAACAGTTGATTAATGCACAAACAGGTTCGCCTTTTCAGAAACCCCAAGCGAGTGATGAGAATATAATTGAGGGTGAATTTAAAAAAAATGATGATTAAAGATGTATAAAAGGTAGCTTTAAAATATATTTGGTCAAAAATAAATTATAAAAGACGTATAATTAAGAACACTTAATTTTTATCAAAACGTACTTGTTTAATATGGATTTTTTATTAAAGAGGCGTTGGGAGTTATTTGCTCCCTTAGCTGGTCTCTTGCTAACCCTTGCCTTTTCCCCGTTTAATTATTCATATTTATCCATAGTCTCATTAGTTTTTATTTTTCTTTCTTGGCTAAATTGTTCTCCTTCTCGTGCTGCATTAAGAGGTTATTTGTATGGTCTTGGGTTATTTGGTAGTGGAGTTTCCTGGGTCTTTGTCAGTGTTTATGATTATGGTGGTGCACCTTTTATCGGTGCTGTTTTACTGACTATTGCCGTTGTCTGTTTTTGGGCCTTATTTCCTGCATTAATTGCTTATCTTTCAATTAAAATAGTCGCTAAAAAGAAGAAAGAGTTAGCTATCTGGGTTATTCCCGTTATTTGGGTTTTAGTTGAGTATTATCGAGGGTATTGGTTTCTTAATGGTTTTCCATGGCTACAGATTGCTTATACTCAGCTGGAAACGCCTTTAAAAGGCTTTGTCCCTATTTTGGGTGTTTATGGCACTGGTTTTTTATTAGCATTAACTGCATCAGCTATTGTTGCTGGAATTAATAAAACTATTCATTATAAATATATTGTTAGTAGTCTTATTTTGCTTTGGGGCATGGGGATATATTTAAGCTCAGTAAAATGGACTAACGTGATAGGTGAGCCTATCAAAGTTGCACTCATTCAAGGTAATGTGGCACAAGACCAAAAATGGTTAGCAAAGAATAGAATTCAAACGTTAATGAGTTATCAGCAATTAACTGAGCAACATTGGGATGCTGATATTATTATCTGGCCTGAAACAGCTATTCCAGCCTATTTATCACAGGTAAAAGAGTTTTATTTAGATCCTCTTTCAGCTAAAGCTAAAGCAAGAAATGTAGATTTAATTGTCAGCCTACCTACACGAGGAAAAGCTAAAGAATATTTTAATACCGTTTTATCTTTAGGAGAAAATAAGGGGCAGTATAATAAAAATCATTTATTACCTTTTGGTGAATATTTACCGTTACAACCCATTTCGGGTTTTATTTTAGATGCACTGAATATTAATTTAGGTAGTTTTACTTCGGGCGGTGTTGAGCAACCTTTATTGAAAGCTGGGGGATATCAATTTTCCACTTCAATTTGTTATGAAGATGCGTTTGGGGAAGAGGCTGTAAGAGGGATGCCAGAAGCTGCTTTTTTAGTTAATGTCACTAATGATGCTTGGTTTGGAGACTCTATTGAGCCTCATCAGCACATGCAAATTGCGCAAATGCGAGCATTAGAAACAGGGCGATATATGCTGCGAGTGACAAATACAGGAGTAACAGCAATTGTCGCACCTGATGGTTCGTTAGTATCAAAAGCCCCTTTATTTAAACAATTGGTACTGAGAGGGAGTTTTGAGCCAATGGGGGGAATGACGCCTTATGCAAAATGGAATGATGCTATTATCGTATTAACACTCGTTTTGTTTACTTGTTTTTTATTTATATGGTTGTCAAAGAAAACGAGTATAAAGTGTAAAGAGAGGTAGTTAAATGAGCAAAAACATTTTTATTAATTCTTTGCCCGAGCTAACTAAAATAGATGTCAAAGACTTACAGGTAGGGATGCATGTATCAGAGCTTGATAGACCTTGGTTAGAAAGTAGCTTTCTATTTCAAGGGTTTGAGTTAAAAAATACTGCTGATATAGATGAGGTACGCGCACAATGTGACTTTGTTTATGTTGATGCGCTAAAAAGTAAAAAATCAGACCGATTTAAAGCAAAAAAAACAGCTTATTCACAAGCCTGGGTAGAAAGCCGTCATCCCCCTGCACAAACCTCAAATTTTACTGAAGAATTCAATTTTGCTGAATCTGTTTTTCATGAAATGAGTGATCTAGTTAAAGGGTTTATGGAAGAGGTTACTCTTGGACGAGCAATTAATGTAGAAATTGCAAAAACTGCAGTTGCAAAATGCGTCGAAAGTGTCATTAAATCACCCGATGCTCTAATGTGGCTGACTCAATTAAAAAGTAAGGATGAATATACTTCCCAGCATAGTATGAATGTTTGTGTATATTCTATTGCTTTAGGCAGACAAATCAATTTGTCTAAAGAAAAGTTAGAGGACCTCGGGCTCTGTGGAATGATGCACGATATGGGGAAAATAAAAATTCCCCAGCAGGTGTTAAATAAACCTGGGCGATTTGAACCAAAAGAATTAGCTATTATGCAGTCGCATGCGGCTTTGGGGGCACAGCTATTAATGAGCAGTGAAAGAATGCCTGGCTGTGTTATTGATACGGCATATGCTCATCATGAGCGTTTAGATGGAACAGGGTATCCTCGTGGGTTAATTGCGCAAAATATTCATCCTTACACTCGTATTATAAGTATTGCAGATGTATATGATGCGGTGATTAGTGACCGTGTTTACAGGAAAGGAAAAACCCACTTGGAAACTATTAATATATTAATTGAGTTGGCTGAAAATCAGCTCGACTCAGGGCTGGTTACTAAATTTATTGAGTGTTTGGGAATATATCCCCCAGGAAGTATTGTCGAAATGACTAATGGTGAAGTTGCTGTTGTTATTGAAACTCATCAAATGAAAAAATTAAAACCTAAAGTTACTATGTTGTTAGACGAAGGTAAACAGAGAGTTAAACCTAGATTAGTTGATTTGGCAAAAATAGACTTGGATGCAATAGGTAAAAGTTATGTAGTAAAACGGATAGTTAGACCTGATGAATATGATATTGATTTAAGTACATTATATGAAATGGACTTGATCAAAAAAGTTCTTTCTGAGAAAGCTGCTTAAATATGCAATAAGAACCGGGGGCTATTAATGAAACTGTTGATAAGTTGAGTAGGGTAGGTAAAGAAAGCGTTGTCTCTTTTCCCACCCCACACTTGTATTATTCCTTAATGGTATTAATTATTTTGGGTATTCGGATTAATGTATTTCAACATACAAAGCACGATACTCATCAGTCAATTTGTGGTTAGGCGCATAATGCACTAAAGGTTGGGATGCTGAATGAGATTCTCTAACTTTAACTGAGGGGGAAATTTTATTTTCCAAGACTGGGTGTCCTTCTGAAATTAATTCTTCAACTAGTTGCTTAGGAAGATTAGCCTGTTTTTGATATTGGTTAACAACAATACCTTCAATTTCAAGGTTTTCATTATGATCAGCTTTTACTTCAGCAATTGAGTTCATCAAGGTATACAAAGAATCCCTAGCAAAAGTGTCACAATCAAAAGGAATTAAGCACTTTTCTGCAGCAATTAATGCAGACTGGCTATAGAAGTTAAGAATAGGGGGGGTATCAATATATACAGCATCAAAGCCTTCTAGTTTTTCAAGCTCTTCTTTAAGTTTAAAAATTTTATATCGAGAATCTAAACGACTTTGTAATGCCTCAAGTTCTGGGTGGCTAGGCAAAACAAATAAATTAGGGAAGGGCGTTTCATGGATAGCACTGGCAATACCTTCTTTGCCACCACCAAAAAGACTAATACCTAAACAGTCTTTAAAAAAGTGGGCAATAGTCTTATCTGGATCGGTTATTTTATGACCCAAAAGGTATTGAGTTGAATTTCCTTGGATATCAAGGTCTATCACCAGTGTTTTTTTCCCTTCTACTGCACTAATAGCAGCCAGGTTACAAGTAATGGTTGACTTTCCTACTCCACCTTTTTGGTTGAAGATGACCCTGCGCATATTATTCCCTCGCTGAAATGATTTTATTAGGTTCAGATAGATAAAACTGCATTATAAGCTTTGAAGCAGTAATATCAACTGCGAGTGAAAGTTTTTGCTTTGCACTCAGGACATTCAGGTATTTCACTGGTTGATTTAAAAGCAATTTGTTTGCCACAAGAATCACAAACTAATGTCCCTGGGCCGGTAATATCACCACTTTGATAAGGGTGATATTTTTTTGCCTGATTTTCAATTTTTGCTAATTCAATGCGTGTTTTATCTGCAAGGCTAAAAAAATCATCAAAAGCAAAGTTTTCAATTAAATCAATATCAAATTTAAACCATTCAGCGAGGGAACTTTTATCGCTTACAGCGGGAGATGTCATTGCTGCATGTTCAATATCACGCATTAAAAAATCAGCCACTTCATTTATTTCTTCCTGCGTAAGCCCCCCTAATTTACTGGTTTTCTCTTTAGCAATTTCCATCGCATCAGCAACAGAGTGCAATGTATCATCCATTATTTCGTATAAATCTTCCATTAGCTTGTTATACGCTTCGACAAATTTATTATCAGTCATAGGTTTCTCCTTAAAATACACTTTAGATTTAAGCGTCTGTACTGTATTCTAACGCTTTTGTAGGTTAAAAGACGAGTAGGATGGAAGAAAATTACACGCCATTAGAAATTGAACAGACAGCTCAACAAAATTGGGAAAAGTCTGGTGTGTTCAATACGACTGAAGATGCTGATAAAGAAAAGTATTATTGTTTATCAATGTTCCCTTACCCCAGTGGCAAATTACATATGGGGCATGTACGTAACTATACGATAGGCGATGTGATTAGTCGTTATCAGCGCATGCTAGGTAAAAATGTCATGCAGCCTATGGGCTGGGATGCATTTGGCTTACCTGCTGAAAATGCTGCGATGCAAAATAAGGTGCACCCTGCTGATTGGACTTATAGCAATATTGATTATATGCGTGATCAATTAAAAGAATTAGGTTTTGGCTACGACTGGAATAGAGAATTAGCAACTTGTGATCCTAGTTATTATAAGTGGGAACAATGGTTTTTCTTAAAACTGTTAGAAAAAGATTTAGTTTATAAAAAAACTTCGCCCGTCAACTGGTGTTCAAATGATAAAACAGTTTTAGCTAATGAACAGGTGATTGATGGTTGTTGCTGGCGTTGTGATACTAAAGTAGAGAAAAAAGAGATTTCTCAGTGGTTTGTTAGAATTACTGCTTATGCTGATGAACTGTTACAAGATTTAGATAAGTTGGGGGGCTGGCCAGAAAAAGTTAAAACCATGCAGGCCAACTGGATAGGTCGTTCCGAAGGTGTAGAAATGGATTTTTCTGTAGCCGATGACTTAAACAAAGCTGATGCTATTAGAATTTATACTACTCGCCCAGATACCTTAATGGGGGTAACTTATTTAGCAGTAGCTGCCGAGCACCCTGTTGCTATCGTAGCAGCTGAAGGGAATGCTGAAATCACTGCTTTTCTTGAAGAGTGTAAGGTGATGGAAACATCAGAAGCTGCAATGGAAACCATGGAAAAACGTGGTGTGGATTCTGGCATTAAAGCTATTCACCCAATTACTGGTGAAGAAGTGCCAGTATGGATCGCTAACTTTGTATTAATGGGTTATGGAACAGGTGCTGTTATGTCAGTTCCTGCACATGACCAACGTGATTATGAATTTGCAAATAAATATGGCATAGCGATTAAACAAGTTATCTTCTCAGCAGAAGATGAAGATGATGATACATCTGAGCAAGCATTTACAGTTAAGGGTATTTTAAAAAATTCAGCTGAATTTGATGGTTTAAGTTCTGCAGATGCATTTAGTGCTATTGCTACAAAACTTGAATCAGATAAAAAAGGCGAGAAGAAAACTAATTTTCGTTTGCGTGACTGGGGTGTTTCTAGGCAACGTTATTGGGGAGCGCCTGTTCCCGTTATTTATTGTGATGATTGTGGCACAGTGCCTGTTCCAGAAGCAGATTTACCTGTTGAATTACCAAAAGAAGATGTCGTTTTAGATGGTTCGCAATCACCTTTAGCCGCGCATCCAACATTTCCTCATGTTGATTGCCCTAAATGTGGCAAAGCAGCAAGAAGAGAAACCGATACTTTTGATACTTTTATGGAATCCTCTTGGTATTTTGCCCGTTATGCCGGTAAAAGTGATACCAGTATGTTGGCAGAAAGTGCTAATTATTGGTTACCCGTTGATCATTATATTGGTGGGATTGAACATGCAATTTTACATTTATTGTATGCCCGTTTTTACACCAAATTATTACGTGATGAAGGTTTAATCACTACTGATGAACCTTTTAAACGCTTATTGACTCAAGGTATGGTGCTAAAAGATGGCGCAAAAATGTCTAAGTCAAAAGGTAATACCGTTGATCCACAAGGGTTGATACAGCAATATGGTGCAGATACTGTCCGTATGTTTGTTATGTTTGCAGCGCCTCCTGAGCAATCATTAGAGTGGTCTGATAGTGGTGTTGAAGGTTCCTTTCGGTTCTTAAAACGTTTATGGCGTCAGGTGTTTTTACATGTTGATTCAGCAAAAGATATCCCTGTTCTGGATAAATCATCTTTAACTGAAGAGCAAAAAACACTACGCCGCCAATTGCATTTAGCAATCAAAAAAGCAACGGATGATTATGGTCGTCGATATACCTTTAATACAGTGATTGCAGCCAATATGGAATTGATGAATACCTTATCAAAAATCAGTGATGATTCTGATAATGGAATTGCTATTCGTCAAGAAGTGTTAGAAGCTATTTTGTTGATGCTTGCACCTATTACACCGCATGTTTGTATGCAATTATGGAATGACTTAGGTCATGATACGGATATTGTTATTGAATCATGGCCTGAAGTAGATGAGTCTGCACTTGAGCAAGACTCAATAAAAATGATGTTGCAAGTCAACGGTAAACTGCGAGGTAATGTCATGGCACCTGCTACAGCAAGTAAAGATGAAATTGAAAAACTAGCTTTTGCAGATGAAAATGTTGCCAGGTTTATTGAAGGTAAAGACATTAAAAAAGTCATTGTTGTGCCTAAACGTTTAGTTAATATTGTTGTTTAAATAATGTAGGTTGGATTAGATTTTTGAGCATAGCGAAAAAACGTAATCCAACATTTCATATCATAAAATATGTTGGATTAGCTTAACGCGCTGTGTTTGATAAGCTACTCCAACCTTAATTTATCTATCAAAATCCGTGTCGAAATCATGGGTTTATATGTAAGCCACATCAATTAGGTCATTCGAGAGATCTAAAATCATGATTCAGACTAAAAACATTATTTTATTAATATCTATATTATTTATTTCAGCTTGTGGCTATCAGTTGCGAGGTAAAATTGATTTGCCTGAAGAACTAAAGAGTCTTTATCTTCAAGGGGGGTCTAAAGAGTTACGTAAAGTGCTGCGCAAAACCTTAAAGTCTTCTGGTGGAAACTTAGTGACTGAAATAAGGCAAGCTGGAATGATTGTTAATGTTGAGAAAGATAAAATGGAAAAGCGAGTGCTTTCTTTAAGCTCCACAGGTAGAGCAAGTGAGTACGAGATTATTTACCGACTAGAATTTAATTTATTGGATAATGAAGGTAAAGCCCTATCGACAAAACAAAAAATTGAACTAAGCAAAGAATATTTCAACGATCAGGAAGAAATTTTGGGTAAAGATAATGAAGAACTGGTTATCCGAGAGGAGTTGTATCGTAATGCGGTACGATCCATGGTTGACCGTTCACGAGTTGCGATAGAAAACCTTAAGCAATAAGTATGCGCGTCAATTCAGGGCAATTAGCGGCTAGTTTAAAAAAACTGGCTCCCGTTTATTTTATAACGGGGGATGAGCCTTTGCAATTGGGTGAAGTGGCTGATGCAATTCGTGAGGCTGCAAAAAAAGCAGGTTATTCTAGCCGTGAAGTTTTTTCTGTTGAAACAGGCTTTGAGTGGGGCGAGCTAGCATTAGCAGCTGACTCAATGTCTATTTTCGCCGATAAAAAAGTGATAGACCTTAGATTACCTTCAGGAAAACCAGGAACTGAAGGTTCGAAAGCTTTAATTGATTATTGTCAGCGAATACCAGACGACACCTTATTGATTGTAACTGCACCTAAAGTAACAGGCGCCACGTTAAAATCTAAATGGGCACAAGCACTTGATCAAGCGGGTGTTATTGTTCAGGTCTGGCCTTTGGATGGACATGATTTGATTCAATGGTTACAAGGTCGTGCTCAGAAACGAGGGCTACAGATAGCACCTGACGGCATTAAATTATTAGCTTCTCGGATTGAAGGTAATTTATTGGCAGCAGCTCAAGAAATAGAAAAACTCTACATATTATATGGTGAGAAACCCATATCTAAGCAGGCAGTAGAAGACGTTGTTGCAGATAGCACTCGTTTTGATGTGTTTAAATTAACCGACAGCATCTTAGCAGGCAGAGTAAGCCGAGCTATCAAAATTCTGAATGGCTTAAAAGCCGAAGGGATTGCCGCTCCAGTTATTGTTTGGGCTTTAGCAAGAGAAGCTCGATTGCTAGTTAATATTAAAATAGAAATTAGCCAAGGCAAAAATAAAGAGCAAGTATTAAAAAGCAATCGCTTGTGGGATAAGCGAAAACAATTAGTGGGTGCTGCTATATCTCGAATGGATATGCAACAATTGGAGAAAACTTTGTTGCTATGCTCAACGGCTGATAGACAAATCAAAGGCAGAGAAAAAGGTGATTGCTGGGAAACATTTATCTCAATTTGTGCTTTATTTCAAGTTCAAAGTTAACTGCGTAGCGTGACTTTAAAAAGTAAATGGTTATTAACAAACCACAGGTTAAAAAGGTTGTCGACAAGGTAGGAGGGGCCTATGGCCGCGATAGCACTTGATCTTGTTCTGGTCGCGGCCATAGGCCCCTCCTACCAATAAAATAATTCAGGAATTTACTGGTTTTTTATAAACCTGTGGTTTGTATAGAGTCATGAAAAAGTAAATCATAGCTTTTAATCTCTCTCTTGTGAAGATTAATAGTTGCATTAAAAGTAGCCTTGATGAAACAAGGTGGAATCAAGGCTACATGTTTTATCCCCTTTCTCAATCGCTTAATATATCAATGAAACTCGCATTATTAGCTGGTACTCAATCTGGTTGTGGTAAAACGACCATTATGCTGGCATTGTTACAATATTTAAAAGTACAACAACAAAGTGTTACTTCCTTTAAAGCAGGACCTGATTTTTTAGACCCGCTTTGGCATCAGCTGTTAACGGGGCGAACTAGTTATAACCTCGACACCCGAATGGTGGGGATAGAGCAATCCAGACAGCAAATAAATAAACAACATCAACATGTTGAACTAGCTTTAATTGAAGGCGTCATGGGTTTATTTGATGGGCGTAGTGGCGTTGGCTTGGATGGTTCAAGTGCTGATTTAGCAAAAGGACTGGCGTGTCCTATTATCTTGGTCGTCAATGCTAAAGGCATGAGTGGTTCTATTGTGCCTTTAGTCAGTGGCTATTGTGATTTTGCTGAAAAAATGGGTGTAAACATCAGCGGTATTATTGCAAATCAAGTGGGCAGTGCGCATCATGCGAGTTTATTGAAAAACTTCTTAGTAGATTATGATATGCCGCCTTTATTAGCCTGGATGGAAAAGGATGTGCCTGCGTTGCCCGAGCGCCACTTAGGTTTGGTGACTCCAGATGAAACAGATGCGCCTGATTTTTCTAAATTTTTCCATGTTGATCATACTGCATTATTAAATGCTTTTGCTGAATGGACTGATAATAAGCAAGATGTAGATAAAGTAGAGCGGCGATTATTAGGTAAAAAAATTGCCATTGCCAAAGATGCTGCCTGCTGTTTTATTTATCCAGCAAATATTGACTGGTTAACCGAACAAGGAGCTGAAATAAGCTATTTTTCGGTAATAGCGGGTGAATCAGTTCCTTTGGATGCTGATGCTGTTTGGTTGCCCGGCGGTTATCCTGAACTGTATGCTGAGCAATTATCTCTATCGAAAAGCTGGGATTCCCTGAATCAATTTATACAAGCAGGCCATCCTGTTTTGGCTGAATGCGGTGGGAGTGTATTATTAGGGACAGAGTTAATTGATATTAAGGGTGTTGCATGGCCCATGTCAGGGTTGTTGCCTTATCAATCTAAAATGCAGAAAAGATTAGCTTCTTTAGGTTATCGAGAAGATGTCTCGGGTATAAGAGGGCATGAATTTCATTATTCAGTGCGAGATAATGAGAAAGACTTTCAGTCGTGTTTTGAGTGTTCTCGTGGCGATAAGGGAATTCGTTATAAAAACTTGCGCACATCTTATATCCATTGGTACTTTCCTAGTGCACCAGAAGTTATGGCTGCTTGGTTGGTTAAGAACTAAACTCTATAATTTGAATAAGAAAAAGCCAGTAATATCAATTCAATAGAGAACCGCATTTCTTGAATTAGGATAATTTTAGATATTACTGGCCGTGTTTTTATTTTCTTTTAATAAAGATTAAAGGCGTTTATGTGAAGAAAGACTGCCTAAACCTATAAGACCCGAAATCATTAACCAGACTGCGCCAGGTAGTGGGACAGCAGACACTGCTTGTATATCATCAAGGCCTAATGTGGCTTGAATGATGTCTCCGCCAAAAAATTTCCCTGGCTCCTCGGTAGACATAACCCTAATTTCCGAAATATTTTTAAGGGCATCAACAAATGGGATGTCAGGGCGACCCTCTCTTGTCATTTGTGTAAAACTATCGCCATTAATTTCAAATGAAAAGTCTGTCCAAACACCTGTAGTAGGAAGTTCAATCACCTGGTTTGATGTATAGAATGATCCTTTTTGAACCCCTTCAGGGTAAGTACCTTCGACGGCATCCCAGTAAGTAAACCAGTCGGACATGCCGATTCGCAGATGTATTTTATCTACAGTAGGGTCATCAGAAGTAGCCATGGCTCTTCCTACAATTCTAACAATATTACTATAGTCTCCACTCCATTGTGATTCGGTGGGGATTGAATCAGGCGAGTTTTTAGTCCAATCGGATGTTGAATTATAAGTAACTAACCTTTGGTTATGGGTGTTTTCACCTTCAGTTGGTTCTCCCTTTGAAGTGGTTTCAAGATAGTAATTGTCCCCATCTTGTTTTACAGTTGGTGGATGTGCAGTGCCAACCCGACCACCATTAGTCCACCCCATGGTTGTTCCGTCTTGAAAATCACTCATTAACCCTGGAGCAATTAAAGAATGATCTGTAATGGTTGCAGATGCTGTTGATATGCCAGCAACAAGAAGGCCTGTTACTGCCAGTAAATTAGAATATTTTATCATTATTATTTTCCTCAATTATTTTTCAAAGGCAAAGGTAGGTAAAAATTGCTTACTTACCAACTATATCAAAAAGCATATAATGTGCCAACGTACAAAGTGAGTTGATAGCAAGTAAAGTGAGGGGCTTGGGTTTGGTATTATCTTGGTTTATATAAAATAAATAATTCTATGTAGGAGCGTCCGCCCTCGGTGCGAATTAAACAGGCTCTTTTTTATTCAGTTAAAGCAATCGCACCGAGGGCGGACGCTCCAATGCCATTAAGTTAAGCATTGTAGCCTTGATGAAACGAAGTGGAATCAAGGTTTATCTGTAAAACGCCTTGATTTCGCTACGCTACATTAAGGCTACATATGCTCTAATTTTCTTAACTTAACGGCAGTGGCGGACGCTCCTACGAGGATATTATTAGATGTCATCTTTTTAAGATGGGCCATGCTTATAACTTTAATAAAGTAATAGTTTATAATTTACTTATATTTAAGAGCTAAAATTCAAGTGATTTATTTAAAGCTGTGTGATATGGCTGACTGTGTAATTAATTAACTACGGCATTTGGCAGGGGGGTATTTGTTAAAGTTTATCTAAGGTTTTTTTGATTTTTTAAGTGTTGCAGAGACTAAGGACTAAGGCTTTTTAGGTAAAGGGGAGGAAAGTAATAAATTTAAAGAACCTAAAGTTGTATTAATAGTTTTTTTCCAATCTTTTAATGCAGAGTCTGGGTCAGTATTGCTTTTTAACGCTAATTTAAGCTTGCTAGAAGCTAGATGTACTTGGTATGCGCCTAGGTTAGAAGCTCCGCCGATTAGTTTGTGTAGCTTACTTTGAGCTTGAGATATATCATTATTGCTAATGTCTTTAGCAATAATAGGCACTTCATTTTCTAATTGGTTTCTAAATAAGTCTAGGAGATGAAAAAAACTCTCTCGTTTGCCATTAAGCATTTTGTTTACTTTTGTTAGGTCAAAGCTCGGTAGTTTTTCTTTTAAATCATTCCAGTCGTCATGTTCGATAAAAGTAGTGTCAGGTGTGGAAATTAAATTTTCGGTTGGTTTGCTCCAGCGAGCTAGGGTTTGAATGAACTGATCTTTATCAATAGGCTTGCCAATATGATCATTCATTCCACTGGCTATACAATGTTCTTTATCATCTTCCATGACATTGGCGGTCATTGCGATAATCGGTAAGTCTTTATGTAGGGGGTTAGAACGTATAATTCGACTAGCTTGAAATCCATCCATAATGGGCATGAGGCAATCCATTAAAACAATAGAATATGACTTATTTTCAACCATTGAAATGGCTTCTAGACCATTATTGGCAATATCAATTTGAATGTTTTTAGAGCGCAACATTTCTTGGACTAATTCCTGATTAATTTGATTATCTTCAACCATTAATAAAGAGATACCCTTTAAATTTTCTTCATTTTCAAGTGAGGAGGGGACTACTCTATCAGCTATCTGGGTGCTATTACCTGTCTGCTTGTCTAGTGTAATGGTAAAGAAAAAGCTGCTACCTTCTCCAATTTGGCTATAGACACCAATATGGCCATTCATGGCTTCAACTAATTGTTTACAAATAGCTAAGCCGAGCCCTGTCCCTCCATATAAACGGGTGGTTGAGTTATCTGCCTGATGAAATGAACTGAATAAATGAACTTGTTGTTTCTCAGTTAAACCAATCCCTGTATCGGTAACACTAAACCGAAGCGCTAGCTGATTATTGGAAATGGTACCCATATTAATTGATTCAATATGAATAATAATGGCTCCCTTTTCTGTGAATTTAATAGCATTATTTAATAGGTTGAGTAATATCTGGCCTAAGCGTAATGAATCGCCTATATACCTATCAGGTAAACAGGGATCTATATTAAAGGTAAGCGTTAAGGGTTTATCTTTTAGTAATGGTGAGGTGACATCCGTTAAGTATTGGATGACTGATTGAAGGCTAAATTCAATATGTTCTAATTTAAGTTTTCTTGCTTCTAATTTGGAAAAATCTAGAATGTCATTAAGAATTCCTAGTAGCCATTTGGCTGAAGTATTTACTTTATTAAGATAATTGGATTGTTTATCAGAGAGCTCTGTCTGTAAGGTTAATTCCGTCATGCCAATGATTGCATTCATGGGAGTACGAATCTCATGGCTCATGTTGGCTAGAAAGGCGGATTTAGCTTCAGATGAAGCTTCGGCCAATTCTTTTGCCGAACGCAATTCTGATGTTTGGTCTAAAACCAGTTGCTGTAGATTGTCTCGATGTTTAGATAATTCATTTTCTGCATGAGTTCTTTGAGTCGATTGTTGTTCTATTTTTTCAAGCATCTCATTAAATGCTAAGCTTAAATAGCCTAGCTCATTATCAAAGTGATGCTCAAAACGAATGGAATAGTCTTTGGTTTTTCCAATATGTTCTGCAACATCAACCATATATGAAATAGGTTGAGATATTGAGCGAGTCATGCGTGCTGATAATATTAAAGAGAAAATTAAACCAATAATAAAAACAACGAAAATAGTTAAACCATGCAAAATAAGTTCATCTGTTAAAGCATGGGTGTCCGATATAATAAATACATAGCCAATAAGTTCATTATTTAGCTCTATAGCTTGAATAAAACCTAGTAAGCCATCAGCTTTAAAAACACCTACTGGGTCAGAAAGTTCGAGCCATTGTTTCCACTGATTTGGGTTAGACCCTTGACGAAGGTAGTGGGCAAACAGTTGCATATCCGTTGCATTATAAATTCCTGAAAAAACAATATGTGAGTTGTTTTTTAAAACGGACATATTGAGTTGTATAGCTTCAATATCACCAAAAGAAAGCGCGGCCTGACTATTCTCTGCAATAATGGTCGCTTGAGCATGGAGCGAATCAGTTAGATTCTGTTCTGAGCTGGAGAATTCAGTGATAAAAAGAATAATGCCAACTAACAAAAGTGACATTGCGCTAGACATGAGCGTCGATACAAATAATGTCCTTGATATTAATTGTGATTTATTTATTTTCACACTATTCATCAATAGACCTATTGCCCAATTTTAGAAGTTGAGATTGAATTTTGAGACCTGCATTGATTGCATTTTGGTTATTAATTTTAAATTTGAGCTTATTATTTTTTGTATAGAAACGAATGATGCCACCAAGTTGAGTAAATGATACGCTTTCACCAACGGTTAGGCTCTGTGTGTGTGCTGCCTTTTTAAGGTAAAACTCATTTAATAAAGTCGTCTGTTGAGGGATATAGATAAGGTGACATTCTGTGAGTGTCTCTGTATCTAATATGGTTTTTATGTGTGGCATTTTGTTACGAATCTTACGTTCCTTGACTATTTGTGTGAGAACATGAGAGAAATACTCATCTTCAACGATACAAAAAGTGAAATCATCTGTTTTAGAAGGAGATGAATCTGTCCATGTTATAAATTTGGTGAAGTTATATAGATAAGCGGCTTTTATTTGAAGTTCACGTTCAGTCGAAGAAACCGAATACGCAGGCAAGCTCATACCTACCATCAGAAGGTAAAGTAACAACTGTTTAAGTGTACTTAATTTCGACATTTATTTACTATTATTTGCTAATACTCAGGATTTCTAAAATTTTTTTATTATGAGTAGTGATTAAAGTGTCAATGTTTTTAAATAGATGCTTTAAGCTGCATGTATTGTTGTTGAAAATGTAAAACCCTTTATTTTGATGATTAAAATTGCCAGCTTATCTTGCCATAAATACTGCGTTCAACTTCTGTTGGTGTGGTTTCAAGGCTCGACTCCCCAAATTCTGGATGATGACTATCAAACAGGTTTTGTCCTGCAACAGAAAGCTCTAATCCTGCTATTGGCTGATAAGCAAGGCGAATATCTATTGCGATATAAGCATCTATATCATACTGGTCTATTTGATCAACAGCACGTGTTATAAAATCAAACTCCCATTGATTGAAAAAATCATATGATGTGAAAAGAGTGGCTTGATGATGAGGGGCTGCCTCGGTATTGTTACTAACACCTGACACCGTACTGCTATCATCCAGGTAGCTATAAGATACTTTAATAGTTAAAGTATCAGTAGCGCGCCAGTCCATATTGGTTTCAAAGCCCATGACTGTTGCATCTCCAGTAAAAGATGTATCTGTCGTATATGTCGACCCATTCAGAGTGGTTGACTTAATCTCTAGCAAGCGGTCGTAGTCATTGTAATAGGCGGCAAAATCAAAACTTAGGTTTGCACTATATTTAAATCGATAACCCATTTCAAAAGAAACAAGTTCTTCAGATTTTAACTCCCTTGCATTAATGAAGTTAGATGTTAGTGAAGTTCCTGCAATTCCATCTGAAAATGAAGAGCCATCTTCTGTTCTAGAGGGTGTTCTGGTTGACCTTGATATAGCCGCCCAAAAAGTTTGATTATCCCAGCTCAATATTGTTCGTATTGTAGGCTGAATCTCAAATCCCGTATAGTCATTATGCTCAAATTTACTGCCAATAATTAAACGCCAAAAATTGGGGATTAGGACTATTTCATCTTGAATAAACCCGCTATAGAGTGGGATTTTTCTATGTCTTGGGCGATTTTTTACCAAGGGAGTATCATTATAACTATCTGAAATTAGACGATAACCAAGTCCCCAGGTAATATCATGGTGTTCAAATATATTAAGGTTATGTTGAAAGTCTATGTCATAGGTGTCGATATAAAAATCGGGTAATGCCGGGCTACTTATATCGTTATCCCATTCCTCACGATTAAAATAAAATTGTAATGCAAGCTTATTGCCCTGTGCGCTAGTATGTTGCCAGCGACCTAGAATATTATATTGTTTTGGTTTTGTATCAATAGACTTTTTTGGCAGGGATTCTGCGGTCAGGTTTTCTTCTTCTTCACCTTCAAAATAATCGCCTTGAAGGGTTAATTCATCCTGATCAGTTAATTTTATATCAGACCTAAAGCCACCTTGAAACCCGCGGGATAAATCATTTGTTTCTGCACCATTAATGGAACCTCCATTGTCATGCTCAAAAGATTTAAAATAAAGTCGGTAGAAACTATCCTCGGTTATTTTTCCTCCATGGCGAATGGAACCAAATAATTTTTCTTCATTACCTGCTCCTCCTACCAATAAGTTGCTTTGTGTTTCTTTACTGTGTTTGGTAATAATATTGATCACACCATTCATTGCATTGGCTCCCCAAAGGGATGCGCCTGAGCCGCGAATGACTTCAATACGATCAATATCTTCCAGCATTGGATTATTGATATCCCAAATAACACTGGCGGATAAATGAGAGTATATACTGCGCCCGTCGATTAGGACTTGTAATTTGGAAGAAACTTGACTGCTAAAGCCTCTAACGGACACCGCCCATTTATGTGCATTAATTCTAGCGACTTGTACGCCAGGGACTAAGCGTAACACTTCGGGGAGAGAGGTTGCACCAGAACGATGAATATCTTTATTGGTTAAAACATAAATCGCAGAAGCTGCATTGGCTAGTTTTTGTGGTTTTTTTGCAGCCGAAGTAACAACAATATTTAACTGCATGAGTTCTTCTAGATTTAATTGAGATAATTGCTCTACAAATCGCTCTTCAGCAAAAAGCGGAAGAGATATAAACATGAGGCAGGCTGATAAAAAGACTGATTTCATAAAATAAAGAAAGGCAAACAAGTGTTTTTGATACTACCATAACTCAAAAGGTTTTTGTTGTCTCTGTAAGCCACCTAAGAAAAACTAAATCAATTAAAAAGTGAGTGCCTAATATTTTTACAAAATACCCTGCAAACTAAATGGGATTGTATGCATAGTTATATATCGTTTATACTCTAAGAATTTATCAATAAGTGCTGTAAATAATGGTTAACATACTTAATCAATCAAAAATTGTACCTATAACCTTTATAGCTTCGATTGCAATATCTATTTATTCTCTCTATTTACTGGATCAATATAGCTACCAACAAAAACGTATTTCAATTCAAAAGATTGCCAGTAGTTATGTAAGCCATATCAGGAATGACCTTAATCAGGCTCTATCAGCCACTTACCCTCTAGCCGCATTAATTCGTACGAAAAATGGTGATGTATCGGGGTTCACTGAACTGGCAAAAGAAATGCTTCCTTTATACTCAGGTATTGCGGCACTTCAGCTACAACCTGATGGAATTGTTAAACACGTTGTTCCTTTAGAAGGAAATGAAAGTGCAATTGGACATAACTTATTACTTAATCCAGAAAGAACTAAAGAAGCTTTTCAGGCTCGAGACTCGGGTAAGCTAACTCTTGCTGGTCCATTTGATCTTGTTCAAGGGGGCATAGGGGCCGCAGCCCGGCTGCCTATTTATTTAGACACGCATGAAGGAAAACAGTTCTGGGGGTTTGCTTCTGTCCTTATTCGTTTCCCTGATATCTTAAATGCTACACAATTACCATCCCTTTCTGGTTTAGGAATTGGCTATCAACTTTCAAGAATTCACCCTGATACTGGTGATATTTATATTATATCAAACTCAAATGATTTATTAATTGATAATCCAGAAATATTTAATATTGCCATACCTAATGGCAACTGGACGTTTCAAGCTTTTCCCGCGGATGGCTGGAGAGATTATTTAAGTCTAAGCATTGGCGGTTTGCTTGGTATTCTGTTTGTTATTTTAGCAACCACATCATCTTTCTTATTAGCCCGATTAAGACATCATCATCTGCGGCTAGAACAGACAATTGTTGAACGCACAAAATCACTTTATGACAGTGAACAAAATTATCACATCACATTAAATTCTATTGGTGATGCCGTTATTGTTACAGACTCCAATGGAGCTGTTACATTTTTAAACCCCATTGCAGAAGGACTTACAGGATGGACGCATGAACAAGCTCAACAAAAACCTTTAACTGAGGTGTTTAATATTGTTCATGCACTTACATTGAAGCCTGCTGAAAATCCAGTAGAGAAGGTAATAGAAACGGGTAGAATTGTTGGGTTGGCAAATCATACAATGTTGATTTCTAAGAATGGTGATGAATATCAAATTGCAGATTCTGGAGCCCCTGTTCGCTCTCCTAGCGGTGAAATCTCTGGAGTAGTCTTGGTTTTCCGAGATGTCACTGAAGAGTATGCATTAAATGAGAAATTAGAATCAAGCCAATCATTTATAAGCACTTTATTACATGCTTTGCCTGATATGGTTTGGGTGAAAAATGTAGAAGGTGTTTATTTATCTTGTAATGCTAAGTTCGAAGGAATGTTTGGCGCCGAAGAAAAAGAAATTGTTGGTAAAACAGATTATAGCTTTGTCGACAAAAAGCTTGCTGATTTCTTTCGTGAAAATGACAAAATAGCATTAAATGCGGGTAGACCAACTTCAAATGAAGAATTAGTTACTTTTGCAAGTGATAGTCATACTGAGCTACTTGAAACAATCAAAGTCCCAATGCACGATTCTACTGGAAAGTTGATTGGTATATTAGGCATCGCTCGTGATATTACTCACCATAAAGCTGCTGAATCAAAACTCAGAGAGAGTGAATTTCGCTTACAGGAAGCGCAGAATTATGCACGAATAGCGCATTGGTCGCTTCTTCCTGATATCAAGACAGCAGAATGGTCTGAGCAGATTTATAGCATTTTTGGCTTATCTCCAGATGTTAAACCCGGACCAGAAATTCTTTGTGACATTGTTCATAAAAGTGATTTTTCTGCCTTTGTTGAGTCGGTTAAAAAAAGCTTTGCTACAGGTAGTGAACATCATGTTGAATATCGAATCAAACGGCCTAATGATGGTGAGCTACGCTGGATAGAATGTCGAGGTAGACCTGTTTTTGATGATAATGGTGAAGTTAAAAAGGTTTCAGGTTTTATTCAAGATATTACAGAGCGTAAATTGGCTGAACAAACTATACGACAAAATGAAGAGCGTTATGCGAAGATATTTGAAGGGTCATTGACAGAAATTTATATCTTTGATGCTGAAACCTACCGTTTTATTAAAGTAAACCATGGTGCTCGTGAAAATATTGGTTATACAGATGAAGAAATAAAAAACCTCACACCTTTAGACTTTAAACCTGGGCTTTCACCTGAACAATTTATCAATCTTTTCGAACCTCTTCGCACCGGCGAAAAAGAAATCATCCAGTTTGAGACGGTTCACCAGCGTAAGAATGGCACTATTTACAATGTTGAAGTTCACCTTCAATTGACTAGTTTCCTAGATAAACAAGCATTTGTAGCAATTATTCTAGATATTACAGAACGTAAGAAAGCAGAGGAAAAACATAAACTCTCATCTAGAGTCTTTAGTGACACTCATGAAGGTATTATCATTACAGATACTAAGCAGAATATTGTTGATGTCAACCCTGCTTTTTGTAATATTACTGGCTATAGCCGGGATGAAGTTATTGGTCTGAACCCACGATTATTAAGTTCGGGAAAACAAAGCTCAGGGTTTTATATTGAGATGTGGGAACAGCTTAATAAAGAAGGCTACTGGCAAGGTGAGATATGGAATCGAACTAAATCGGGTGAATTGTTTGCGGAACTGTTAACTATTTCTATTCTTAAAGATGATGAAGACAATATTGTTAACTATATTGGAGTCTTTACTGATATAACCAGTAGTAAAAAACAACAAGAACAACTTCATTTGATGGCTCATTATGATGTGTTGACTGGTTTGCCTAATCGCGCCTTATTTGTTGACCGCTTTAATCAAGCGATTGCTCATAGTAAGCGGACTGAATTTCAACTTGCAGTATGCTTTCTTGATTTGGATGATTTCAAACCAGTAAATGATAAGTATGGGCATGAAATAGGCGATGAGCTGCTGATTGAAGTGGCTAAACGTATTCAATTCTGTATTCGTGAAGAGGATACTGTATCCCGCCAAGGAGGTGATGAATTTGCCTTGTTACTTAATGATATAGAGTCTTTTTCGCAAGTAGAGCAAACATTAGAGCGAATACATAATACTTTAGCTCAACCATATCTAATCAATAATTATCCTCATCATATAAGAGTTTCTAGTGGTGTAACGCTTTACCCATCGGATGACAGTGATATTGATACTCTTTTACGCCATGCTGATAATGCAATGTATAAGGCAAAACAAACGGGGCGCAATAGGTATTGCTTATTTAATACAGAGCAAGACCAAGAAGTCTTTCTCAAACACCATCGGCTAGATGAAATTGAAAAAGCACTAAGTAATAATGAGTTTGAGTTATATTACCAACCTAAAGTAAATATGCTAACAAGCAAGGTCTTTGGTGCTGAGGCTTTAATACGCTGGAACCATGCTGAAAAAGGTTTGATACCTCCTTTGGATTTCTTACCCGTTATAGAAGGTACAGAGCTAGAAATAAAAATAGGTGATTGGGTGATCGAACAAGCACTCAAGCAACTTGAGAGCTGGCATCAGCAAGGTGTCAATATTGAAGTCAGTGTCAATATTGCTTCCCACCATATATTGTCAGATAATTTCTTTACTGAACTTAGTGCCATGTTAGCGAAATATTCAGCTGTAAACCCCAATTATTTACAATTAGAAATTCTAGAAAGTAGTGCCTTAGGTGATTTAAATGCTATTAGTCTGGTAATTAAAAACTGTCAGCAAGCGTTAGGCGTCAAGGTTGCTTTGGATGACTTTGGTACAAGTTATTCATCATTAACACATTTAAGAAGTTTGACAGCAAATACGATTAAAATCGATCAAAGTTTTGTTCGAGATATGTTAGATGATCCAAGTGACTATGCCATTATTGACGGCGTAATTGGGCTTTCTGATTCATTTAATCGTAATGTTATTGCAGAAGGTGTTGAATCAACAGCGCATGGTTTAATGTTATTAGTTATGGGCTGTCATGAGGCTCAAGGATATGGTATTGCTAAACCAATGCCTGCTACTGACTTTCCTAAATGGTTAACATCATACAAACCTAATCAAGACTGGTTAAATTGCGCTCATCAACACCTCACAGATAAAGAAACGAAAGTGAAGTTATTTAGATTGACAGAAACTCGCTGGCAACAACATTTTGTCTCAAATATTCAGGCTTCCCCAGAGGAAATTAAAAACTGGCCTATTATGGAAAAGAAGCACTGTCACGGCGGGACGTGGATTAAACGGGCTAGACAAGAGCGGATATTTTCAAAAAAAAGCTTAGATAAGCTTGAGCAGGCTCTTGAGCAAGCCCATTCTATTGCTGAGACCATACAGTATACTTATCAAGAGGGTGAAATAGCTAATGCCAGGAATACTTTGGCAGAACTTCAGGCAGCTTTTGATGTGATGAATAATGCTTTTCAGAACCTGTGAATAATAGACATCAATACTGCAAGCTAAATGAACAGGAATTCCTACTTAAGGTTATCAGTTTCCTCTTTTTCTATTGCCATTTCCTGGTCAGAATGGTTAAGCATTGGTACTTAATACAGCGATAGGCATAAGGAAGCCAAAGCGACAAACTTTTTCAGCGGTCTCAACTTGATTGTCTGTAGATGATCTTTCATAGCTAAGAACTGAAGCTGCATTTGATATAGTTTGCTCGTATGGAATGATAATAGATAGGCTTTAACTTAAGTTGAAGAGGGAGAGGGTGGGCGTGGGGTTTTTAGAAAGAAATAAAGAATAAAAGTAACTAGAGCCTAGTATATTTCTGGAGTTCATTGAGATATATTTACGGTAAAAGTCAGGCACTGGGACTATTGACCTGAGGTCGACCAGAAACTTTAATATGGAGAGTGTTATTAGTAAGAGTGGAGGTCTTGTAAATAATGGTGCCCAGGGGCGGAATCGAACCGTCGACACGAGGATTTTCAGTCCTCTGCTCTACCGACTGAGCTACCTGGGCACTATATTTTAGTTTTTTAAACTTAAGAAAAGTTTAATCGATGATGGTGCCCAGGCCAGGAATCGAACCAGGGACACGAGGATTTTCAGTCCTCTGCTCTACCGACTGAGCTACCTGGGCAATACATCTAATCGAGCCACCTATTAAACTAATTTATCAGCTTTTAGTCAAGTAAAAATATCAATTAAGCTGGAGTGGAATCTTCTTTTTTTCTAAACAGGTTGATTATGAAGCGAAAAACTTTTTTTATACCGTTCCAAATTTTGGGTAATAGCCAGATCATTAAAAAAATGGATAAAACTAAAGCAACTAGGAATATTAAGGGATAGTTTAAGCAGGTCCATACGCCACCAATAACCGCAATATCTTCTGTGACTGAAGCTGCCCAGTTAGTGAAAGGTTCAGGGGAGGCGTTGATAAGCACTCTTGAGCCTGATTTTGTTGCGTGGGTGGCGGCAGCCATTCCATTCCTCCACCTAAGATAGTGGCCGCAATTTCTATTGCTGGATTTACTTCACCTATAGCGCCTGCTGCTAGCATTGCTCCAGCGGGAATACGAATAAAAGTATGAATACTATCCCACCCAGTATCAATACCTGGTATTTTATCTGCAAAAAATTCCACGCAGTACATTAAACCTGCAGTTCCCATTACCATTGGGTGGGTAATAATAAGTAAGTCAGGAGGTAAGTCGATATTCCCTGTATTAGCTAAATAGCCAAGTGTAAACAGGGTGGCATAAAGGTTAATACCACTTGCCCACGCTAATCCCATGGTTAATGCTAAGGTAGTTGAAACTTGATCTAATGCTTCCATAAATAAACCTTGTTTAGTTGGGTGATTTTAAGAATAACATTGTTCTATGTATGTTTGCTGAGTGTTAGGGGTTAGGGTTTATTGATTTTTGGGTAGATATACCAGCATAAGCCCAGCAATAAGCAACATCCAATAATAATACTGATACCCAGAAGAGGGTTGGTTCTTAATAAAACTTTTGCAGAAGCAAACATAAGGAGTAGTGCAGTAATGACTACGAGTGAAAATAGTGAATGCAAGTGCTTTTCCTGTGGTTATTTGTAGTTTAGTTTAGGGGCTGTGATGAATGATGTAAATTTTTTCTTATTATAATTGGTATACTTATATAGTTTTTAAATTTTGAGGATATGGTTTATGGCTTTGACTGCGGAATTGATAGAAGAAATTAGGCTTCTTACGCATTATAATTTAACTTCAATACAGGAAGGTATTAAAGTGCATGGTTCGGCTAACCCCGAAGTGGTTTCTGCCGCAAAAAGGTTGTTTGATAAAGGTTTGGTTTCTCAAGATGATGGTGGATATTTAACTGATTTGGGAATTGAGGCTGCCGAACATGCGCAATCAGCTTTTCGAATATTAACGGCTAAGTAAAAGATTAACTAATTCAAAAAATTAGCTTTTGGTGGGCAGTAAATTTTAGAAATGATTGGAAAAATAATTTTTTGCTGCCTCGCCTAGTGGGTATTAAGTTTCTATTGCGTTTTTTTGGGTGGTTTTAAGTTATCTTTGTAAGCTAATTACAGTACGGTTAAAAATATGGTTGATTTATTTTTTATTGGAGTGCTTTTGTTAATTGCTTATTATTGGTCAAGCTCAATGAAAGCAAGGGAAGTTGCTTTTGCTGCTACGGTTAATCATTGTCGTAAAATGAATTTATTATTACTTGATGATTATGTCGCTTTAAATGCTCAGTGGTTAAAAAAAGATGAATATGGAGTAACTAAAGTGTGGCGATCTTTTCAGTTTGAGTTTAGCTCGACGGGGGATGAACGCTATCAGGGTAAAATCATAATGCTGGGTGAGAAAATACTGTCTATTCAATTAGATCCTTATAGAATTCAAGAATAATGAGTAAGCATAAAAAATATCAAAAAGTTTCTCCTGAAACTCAAAGTGATGCGATGAAATCTGCTAAAGCAACGCAGCGCCCAGGCCAAACAAAAGAGCAGACTAAGTTGATTTCTCTCGGAGTGGAGAAAGGAATTAATCATTATAAAAAACAGCAAAAAGAAAAGTCTCGAGAGTTGAGTAGAAAGTTGCAGAAAGTTTCTAAACAGTCTTCACTTTTACCTGACAGTGTAGTGAAAGAAACTGAACAGACCCTGGTATATAAACAATCTATGCTTCCGTGGGGATTGTTGTTTATTAGCTGGGCTATTTTTATTGTTTATAACTTCTTATAAGCCAAACTCAAAAAGCATTTTTGGATATAAAAAAAGCATAAAAGCTATAGCTGCTAGGTAAATTAAATATTTAATAGGGTTTTCAATAAAAGCGTCTAATAAACTTTTGTTTTTTCGTTCTTGCTTTAATTCTTCATAAAATTTTCGCTGTGTTTTTGCTCTTTGAATATGGTATTCATTGAGTAGTTTTTGGGCTTTTTCTAGTTCATCATTGTTTTTGAGCCATAGAGCGGGCATTGAGACACCCCAATTTCCTGCAGATGTTTCAAAATAGTTTATTTCATTTGTATCTAACAAATCCTTTATTTCAGAAGATTCATCATCAGGTACATTGCGTAAAGAAAAAAGTAGAATTGACATTTTTTTGTTGAAAACTGAAAAATGAGAATTATAAAGGAAATTAGCAAGGTAATCTTGAGTAAAAATAAGTGATATGCTGGCACTTATTGCGTCATATAACATAGTTTTTTTATTTTATGTGCGCTAGTTTGAAAAACCATAGTAAAGATAATGACTTAGGTTTTGGCATCATTTATGCTCTTAAATTGAATCGGGATTAACTATTTATGATGAGAGAAAAATAATGGCAAATGAATTAAAAGTATCTTCTTCTGAGATTGATGTAAAACCTGCTAGCCAAGATGGCTCTTTGGTTTTAGGGGCTGGCTTAGCTGTTGCATCTATGATATTGGTCCCTGCAATTGCAATGCGACTTGGATTGGGGGCGAGTTTAACAGGTGCTTTGCGTATTGCTTTAATGAAAGCAAGTAGTCGTGCAACACATGGTGGGAATGATGAGTCTGGCGCAGCATCGGCAGGTTTTAGTTGCCATTAAAATTGAGTCCCCAGATTTAATTTGATAATATATAAAGCTACTTCGTTTTAAGGATTTTGGTTAAGGACATGAGCGATAAAAAAGAAGTTTGCGATCTTTGTGGATTAGCCGTAGAAGTCGAAGGTTTTAAACTTAAAACTAAGGACGGTAGTAAAGAATTCTGCTGTGAAGGTTGTAAGGGTATTTTTCAAATGCTTCATGAAGATCAGATATTATCTGAATCTAAAGAAGATTCGTAAATTTAATATATTAGAGAAACAACAATGGCGCATTCGCACGGTAGTAGTCATTCCCATAAGAGTCATGCAATGGGAAAACAAATTATGAAAGGCTCGATGGCTTCTGCATCTGTAAAGTCTGGGGGAAAACTTATGAGTAAATTAGCAAAACATCCGGTATTGGTGTTTGGTTTAGGTGTGGCTGCGGGTTATGTAGTTTACAAATATAGAAAAGAAATTGTATCTAGTGTTGGTAAGGCATCTGATGCAGGTAAGGATTTTGTATTACAGCAAAAAGAAAACTTGGAAGATATTGTTGCTGAAACAAAAGAAGATGCTTAACTGTATATAGATAACTCTGTTGGTAGGGTTAAATTTGACGGGCAATAGGGTGTATGAGATATACATTTTATTGCCCGTTTTGCTTTTAATGTTTGTTTATGGTTGCTATGAGTATCCAAAAAGAATTTGTTGTTAGATATAGAGCTGAAGGGCATGTTAGGTTTGATATCCCTGGTCAGTTATGTAATGAAGAGGTTTCTTCGGTTGTTAAAAGTAGTATTCTGGCAATTGAAGGTGTATATAGAGTTGAACTTTTTAAGAAGCAAAAAAAACTGTCTATTCGATATCAAGAGGTTGTTTGCGATTTTTATCAATTGGCAAAGCAAATTTTTCAGGTTTTGGCTGAGTTAAATGAAAAAGACTTGTTGGTTGCAGGGGTTGTTAATACAGTAAGCTCGGCTGAACAGAGTAAGTGGAGTTTAAAAGCTAAGGTTAAAAGTTGGAAAGCATCGCAGTGGGCTGTTGAAAAATATAGTGATGCTAAAGAAACGGCCCAAGCAGCAAAAGTGATAGCAAAAATAGGCTTAAAAAAACCAAAGTCTTTTGTGAAGGATCCAGAAAAGGCTGTTGTCGATTTTTTTAACGATATATTAGTCTTGTATCTAATTAGATTGCATTGGACACGAATTACTCAGGAGTGGTTGGTGAAGCCTTGGGCTTTCAAGTCACAGTGGGCAGCAGTTTTTTATCTTTTTTATTTATTGGTTCGTTCGCGCAGACCAACAAAATAGATTTTTTCAAAGGGTGGTTTTTTAATCACCCTTTTTTTATTCTACTAGGTGCATAAATTTTATATTTTTATGAATTTTAGTTGCTTGGTTTTAATGGGCTGGGATTGGATGGTATATAATTTTAAGCTCTTTTATCTAAGTTTAAGTTTAGTCTCAAAATCTTAAGAATTATGGAATCAGAATTATTTAGCTATAAGCACTTTAATATCATTCATCAATTGACGAGACGTATTCGTATCGTTTCACCAGTTTTAAAAAAGGATATCGAGCGTTGTTATATTCTTGAGATTTTACTCAAAAAACGAGCTGAAATAAAACGAGTGCGCACTGTTTTTTCTTTAGGATCAGTTGTTATTGACTTTGATCCGTCAAGGTTGCCCAAAAAAAACCTTTTAATCCTATTAGATGCTGTACTAGGAAATATTGCTCAGAAAGAGCATGAATTATCTGAAAAGAAGAAAAAGAAATTTGATGCAGGTACGCAAGAAGTTGACTTGGCGGTAGCGGGTATGACTTGTGCCTCTTGTGCATTATTAATTGAGATGGTACTTAATAGAGATAATGATATTAAGACAGCTAATGTTAATTTTGCGACAGAGACAGTCACTGTTCATGGCTTATTAGATAAGCAGCAAGTGAGTGCAAAAATATCGATGCTTGGGTATGAGGCATTGTCTATGGATACTTTGTCGCAACGAAAGAACCTGGTGCTTAAAGAGCAGCAAAGAATAGGTTTGGCTAAGCGGCGGTTTATATGGTCTGCTATTTTAAGCGCTCCCGTTGTATCTATTGCAATGTCAATGAGTCAATCAAGGTGGACTCATTGGTTTCAATTTATTTTAACCACACCCGTTGTGTTTGGTGCGGGAAAGCAGTTTTTTACTAAAGCATGGCGATTAGCTAAACAAAAAGCAGCTAATATGGATACTTTGATTGCACTTGGTGTGGGTTCAGCTTATGGCTATAGTTTGCCTGTATTGTTTAGGCGCAAAGGCCATATGTACTTTGAAGCTGCTGCTGCCATTATTACTTTTGTGTTATTGGGGCGTTATCTGGAAGAGAGGGCTAGAGGTAAAGCGGGTGAGGCAATTCGTAAGCTTGTTGACTTGCAGCCTCAGACAGCAACCTTATTAAAAGATGGGCAAGAAATTATCATTGATGTGGATGATATTGCTTTAGAAGATATTTTACTGGTTAGGCCTGGTGAAAAAATCCCGACAGATGGTGATGTTGTTTCTGGGGTGTCAACGGTTGATGAAGCAATGATAACGGGTGAAAGTATGCCTGTTGTGAAAGAAATTAGTCATAAAGTGATTGGTGGCTGTGTAAATGGAAATGGCGTTTTGCAGATTAAAGCGACTGCCATTGGAATGGATACGGTGTTAGCAGGTATAGTTCATATGGTTGATCAAGCCCAGGCAACAAAGTTGCCGATTCAAAAGCATGTTGATAAAATTTCAGCTGTTTTTGTTCCTGCTGTAATGGGTATTTCAGGATTAACATTTGCTAGTTGGATGCTGGTCGGCGCGCCTTTTTCTGTTGCCTTTGGAAGTGCTGTAACCGTATTGTTAATTGCATGTCCTTGTGCGTTGGGCTTGGCAACACCTGCAGCAATAATGGTTGGGTCAGGGCAGGCGGCTAAGAAAGGAGTGTACATTCGTAATGGTGAGAGTTTAGAGGTGGCAACAAAGTTAAATGTTGTGGTCTTTGATAAAACAGGAACGATTACTGAGGGAAAGCCCGTTGTTACAGATTTCTTTAAAAAATCTCGTCTGGCTAAAGATAAAATCATTGCTTTAGCCGCTACAGCAGAAAATAATTCGGAACATTTCTTGGCAAAAGCAGTTGTTGATTATGCAAAAGATCAAGAAATAGAGCAGTTAGTTTGTGATTATTTTTATAGTGAAACAGGCCGAGGAATTGAAGCTAAAGTAGAAGGTAAGGAAATATTTTTAGGCAATAGATTTTGGATGGAAGACCAGTCTGTTGATATTAGTAGTTTGAAGGAAGAAGCTGGAGTTTTTGCTGAGCAAGGTAAGACGCCTATTTATATGTCGATTAATGGTAAAGAATCTGCTGTATTTGGAATTTCAGATAAGCCAAGGGAAGAGGCTTTAAGTGCTATTAAACGATTAAATAATATGGGTGTTGATACCATTATGGTAACGGGCGACACTGAAAAAACAGCGCATTATATAGCAGCTAAAGTAGGAATAGAGCATGTAATTGCTAATGCGAAACCTGAGGAGAAGCTAGAAATTATAAGACAGTATCAAGCTGAAGGGAAAAAGGTTGGTATGATTGGTGATGGTGTAAATGATGCGCCTGCTTTGGCAGCTGCTGATGTTGGATTTGCTATTGGATGTGGAACTGATGTGGCAATAGAGTCAGCAGATTTAACCTTGGTACAAGGTGATATATCTAAAGTAACGGAAACAATTGAATTGAGTACTGATACGATAAAGGTCATTAAGCAAAATTTATTTTGGGCTTTTGGTTATAACACGGTTGCAATTCCGGTTGCAGCGCTAGGTAAGCTGAATCCTATGGTGGCTTCGGCTGCAATGGCGTTAAGTTCCGTATCGGTAATTGTTAATTCTTTAAGACTAAGTAAAAAATAAGGGGTTAAAGATGGAGATGGATCATTCAATGCATGGTATGCATGAAATGGTAGCTGCAACAGGCTTTGATTACACGCTGGCTTTTGTTGCTGGTGTGTTAGGTAGTGGTCATTGTTTGGGAATGTGCGGGGCTTTGGTCTCTGGATATTTTATGAACGTAAATGGTAAAAAATCTTATCTACCTTATTTTGCATATCAGTTAACGCGTGTATTTGTTTATGTTTGTATTGGGTTATTGGCTGCTTCTTTAGGGATGGTGCTAGTGTCTGGTGGAATGTTTGGTAAATTCCAAAGCATTTTACAAATGGTAATTGGTTCGGTCGTTATCGTCTTGGCTCTAGGTATTCTGGGTTTGATTCCTTGGCAGGGGTCAGTAAAGCTATTGCCAATGAATTTGTTGAGAAAAGGCTATGCGAAGGCCAGAACAAAAGGGCCTGTCGTTGGTGCAATGATTGCTGGTTTTTTAAATGGATTGATGCCTTGCCCTTTAACATTTGCAATGTATGTAGAAGCTACTTCAGCGACAAGCGTATTGGAAGGGGGGGCGTTATTATTAGCTTTCGGAGCTGGAACTCTACCTACAATGCTACTTATTAGTGTTGCGTTTGCAAAAATGGGAGCAAGTATCCGTGGCTATATGCTGAAGTCGGCAGCAATTGTTATGATTTTTATGGGGGCAAATACTATATATAAAGGCTTAACTTTTTATGTAGAAGAAGATTTTAAACACCGTACATTTTTACATTTCTTGAAAGAGAAAATTGATGAAGGGATGGTGTTGATGTCTGAGATGGTTGAGTATATCAATTTAATGATGAGTCATATTCAAGGAATGTAATGCGGCAGGCTGATTTGGTAGTGCTGGCTAATGCGGCACAACAATTAGAATCATCAAATGTGGCAACCTCAATTAGTCATATAATAGGTATGCCTATAGAAAAGGCGATGTCGACATTGCCTGGGCACTGGTCAAATGTGGTTTCACGCATAACTAAGAAAGCTTTAGAAAAAGCGTTAAATGCAGCCTTGTATTCACTTAACAATAAAGTGAAGCGACCTAAAAATAAAATACATACATTAATGGTTGGGATAAGTGGTGCTGTGGGAGGTTCTTTTGGTATTGCAGCATTGGCTGTGGAGTTACCCGTGTCAGCAACTATTATGTTGCGATCTATAGCTGATATAGCTAGAGGGCATGGAGAGAACCTAGATGATTTAGAAAGTAAAATGGCTTGTTTGACTGTGTTTGCTCTAAGTGGTGGAGGGGCTTCGCAAAATAGTGAGGCAGCAAATACAAGTTATTATGCCGTACGGTCATTTTTGACAAAGGCTTTAGGGGATACAACTAATCATATAGCTGTTCATGGGGTGTCTAAGGAGGGTGCTCCACTGTTAGTGAAATTAATTAATGCTGTGTCGGTACGATTTTCAATTCCAGTTTCAGGTAAATTAGCAGCGCAAAGTTTGCCTGTTATTGGGGCGGTGAGTGGTGCTTCAGTAAATTGGTTGTTTATTCGGCATTATCAGAAAATGGCGGAAGCGCATTTTATGGTTCGAAGTCTAGAGAGAAGGTATGGTTGTAAGGAAGTGGAGACGTGGTACCAAAAAATAGTTGAGTACAACGCTAAGGTAAGTACAAAAAAATGGCAGGCTAAAGAAATAGAGGTCTAGCTGTTTAAAGTAATAACTTTGTCTCGAAAATTGAGAAATAAAAACTAAAATGCTACAAAGTCAAAAAAACAATCATTTTAATATTTTGGAACAGCAATCAAACAGTGTGAGCGTTGTTGTGCCAAGTTTATATAATGACAAGGAACGGGCCGCAATTTTAAAGATTATCTTGCTAAAAAGGTCATCAATAGGGAGTGTGCAAGTTAGCGCTGAAAAGAATTCAGTAGAAATAAATTTTGACCCTGAGAAATTGCCGATAAATGAGTTGTTTAATGTATTGCATATCGTTTTAGAAAACTTTTCTGAAAAACCAAGAAAGAAAGATAGTCAGCAAGATGTTTTGGTAAAGAATGAAGGGGCTATCCAGCGAGTTGTTTTTTCAGTAGAGGGAATGAGTTGTCCGTCTTGTGCTTTATATATAGAAATGACTTTGGCTAGAGATAAAAAAATTATGAATGCAAGTGTAGATTTTAAGTCAGCAAAAGGAGTTGTTATTGGCTTTCGATGTTTTAGTGAGATTTTGGGAGTTATAGATGAGCATGGCTATAAGGCTTGTAAAGGTTGAGAGGGTTGTCTTTTTTGGAAAGGTTTTTAAATGAATGATGAGCGAGTTACAGAGTTAGAGATAAAAGTGGCTTATCAAGAGGATTTGTTGCAAACATTAAATGATGTTGTAAGTGAGCAGCAGCAGCAATTGATTAGATTGGAAGAGGTTAGTCGGTTGCTTGGGCAAAGAATAAAGAATATGGCTGGGTCAGAAGGAATAAATCAAGGGGTTGAGCTTCCTCCTCATTATTAAATTGTGTGATGCTATGCTCATTTGTATTAAGTAACAATGGTTTGCTTGCCTTATCTAAGCTAAAGTATAAGGGAAGTTGAGTAAATGGTGGTTGATATGGATACGGTGATTATTTCAGGTAAAAGATATAATGAGATGGATGTTGTTAGAGAGAAGGAAGAGTACGTAAGGTTAGAGGCTGTAGATTTGTGCTTTGCTTTAACTCGTTTGATTCAAGATGCATCACCAGTTGTCAGGGCCGCGGTTGCAAGGAAGAGGGTGGGGCATGAAACTTTGGTCGCAGATGAAAGTTGGAGAGTAAGGGCTACTGTTGCTAAATATACTAATAATGAAAAATATTTAGAAATTCTAGCTAATGATATAAATGAATTTGTAAGATTTATAGTGGTAAAGAAAGGGTGTTGTTTGGAATCACTTAAGAATGACATGGATGAAGAGATTGCGGCAATAGCACGTAATCTCTTACAAAACTTAGAATTGGCTTAGATTATTTATTCTCTTTTGGAGAAAAGAGAATAAATAAAATAAAGTCTTGACGATAGATAATAATGCTGTAGAATGCGCTCTTCTTTCAACGGTATCACACATTGAAAGGGGTGCAGGAAGCGCTGTTTGTTTTGTTGTTAGTTGGCATTTGAGAAGGGT
>Ga0105351_1000056_pt1 | contig 45027 bp, 40 predicted proteins | sample EN4Hudsemesocosm_FD_83662 | JGI IMG/M metagenome (GOLD analysis project Ga0105351, IMG submission 83662) | Methane-oxidizing microbial communities from mesocosms in the Hudson Canyon - EN4B Hudson Canyon | ecosystem: Environmental > Aquatic > Marine > Cold seeps | place: Hudson Canyon... | reverse complement strand
CGTTGCTTGCATGAGAAAATTAATAATAATTGCTAATTCCATGATTAAAAATAATGTTGATTGGAACCCTAATCATAGAATATTAGCTTGATTTTTAACACAGTTGCTCTCCAGCAGGAGAGGACTTAAGAACTAACAAAATCCACACTTAACGCTGAAATAGCGAAGAAAAAAGGTATTTAATCCCTGTTTTTAGCGTTAAAACCTATTTCCAAGAACAACCGTAGAATTATAGCGGTTGCCAAATTATGTACTATTACCTAAGTTCTGAGCTTCTTTATATCGTTTAACTAATACAGGAGATAAAGCTAATACACCTAATAGCGAAAATGCGACTAAAACAGGCACTGATAATAATTGTTCAGCATTTTCTATTTCTCCAAGTGACTGTCCTAAATTAGCAAACACAAAGCTTCCAGGAACAATACCAATTAAGGTCGTTATGATATAAGTACGTGGAGAAATGGCTGTAAACGCTGCGACTAGATTAATAAGCCAGAAAGGGAAAAGCGGTACCAACCTTAGAAAAAGCAGATAATTAAAAGCTTCTTCCTGAAAGGAATTTATCAACTTGGCGGCTTGTTCATTTCCCTGTAACTTTTCTCTCGCCCAGTCTGCAATTAAATAGCGAGCCAATAAGAAAATAATAGTTGCACCAATCGTTGCTGAAATAACAATCAGTAATGTTCCCATCCAACGTCCAAACAATAAGCCGAGAGCTAAAGATAATATAACAGCCCCTGGTAAACTCAATGCTGTTATAACGATATAAATTAAACCACTGCTTAGATAAACGACTAAATAATGTTGGTCAGTATAATTAAGCAAATCATCACTATTTTGCTTTAGTGATTCCAAACTGAGCCATTGATGCCCCCCAAGTAGAAAAAAAAGGGCTATGAAAAAACAAAAAATTATAGCGCTGAGTTGCTTGCTTTGCATCTGTGTCAAATTAAGGTTCATATTTTCTACCTGAAGTAAATTTTAATATGTGAGAGCGACATTCCTATTTAGGTATAGATACTCCCTATCCTCTTTAAGCTGTTAGCCACCTGGTTTTATTAACATTTTTCGCACATCACCTAGGTGCATTTCTTCCAGTGAAATCATGCGCCGTGCATATTCCTCAAGCATCACATCTTTGCCATTCACAAGACTTAAAAGATTATTATATTCAGATAATGCCAGCTTTTCATGTTCCAGAGATTCTTTTAATATATCGCCAATATCATGTCGATGGGTTTCTAGTAAGGAGCCAATCCCTAAAGAAGGGTGCCCCCCTAAATGCGTGACAAGCTCACCCGCTTCACTTGCATGATTTAATGATTCAGTTGCTTGTCCTTTCATCCAGGAAACAATAGGAATACGGCCAAACCCAAAAACCATGAGAGAATAGTGCGTGTATCGTACTACCCCTGCTAATTCAGCTTCTAATATTCTATTAAGTACTTTAATGACCTCATCATTATTAATTTCATTACTAGTCATAATACACCTCTAAGTAAATATAAATAGTTTCCTAAGAAACTTAAAATACAATGACCCTATGGCCACCCTGACTTTGAATATGCCTTTCAACTGCAACATCCCCAAACAACTAGCTTCAGCATTAACAGACATAAAAAGTAGATTACCAACTAATGCCTTGAAAATTTAACCGACTAAGTTCGTTTAAAAATCATTAATGTGACATCATCTTTAAATGATTTACTTTGACAAAACTGTTTCAATTCATAAATAATAATTTCAATAATGACTTGCGGCGAATGATTTGCGTGCTTATGAAGTATCTGACAAACGGGCGCGATACCAAAAAACTCACCTGCTGGGTTTTCAGCTTCTGTTAAACCATCCGTATACAGCATAATTAAATCGCCTGACTCCATCACAAGTGATTTTTCTTCAAAAGAAATGTTTTTGCGTACACCTAAAATCAAACCTTCGGCATCTAACTCTGTACATTGCAACTCCTCCTTCTTAAGCAATAAAGGTGGCGGGTGCCCAGCATTAGAAAAAGATAATTGTTTTTTATCAATATTGTATTGTAAATAAAATAAAGTAATAAAATAGTCAGCGGTATCTAAATCCTGATAGAGAAAGTCATTTAAAATAGTTAAGGTTTTAGCTGGGCTACCAGGCCAATTGGCTTGGCTACGAATAGCACTCCGTGTTTCTACCATAAATAATGCGGGACCAATGGAATGGCCGGACACATCGGCCATCACTATATCTAAGTTTTCTTCATCCCTAAAAAAATAATCAAAATAATCACCACCCACTTGGTCGGCTGGTAAACAAAAGCCCTGAATCTCAAAATCATCCGTTTTAATGGCTTTAGAGGGAAATAAAGAGGATTGTATTCGCCGTGCTATATTCATCTCACTTTGTGTATAAGCTAGATTAATTTCAGCTTGACGAATTTGTTTTTCTGTTTGTTTTCGGGCTGTTATATCATGAATAAAACCACTAAATATAAAACTGTTCCCAAGCTTCAAGGGAGAGACACTAAGCTCTACAGGGAATTCAGAACCATCTCTTCGAACCGCTGTCTGTTCTAGTAATTTTTTAAGGATAGGGCCTTCGCCACTACGCAGATAATGATCTAGCCCTTGATTATGTAGTTTCCGAAACCGCTGTGGAATAATAAGCATTTCAAGGCGCTGCCCAATAGCCTCTTGTTTTGACCAACCAAACATTTTTTCCGCATGATGATTCCAATCGATAATAATGCCATGGGCATCCATAATCACAATGGCATTGAGAGCACTTTCAATAATTAACCTTGTCCGCTTTTCACTATCTATTAAGGCATCCTGATAATGTTTTTGTGCAGTAATATCTCGATCTACCCCACGCCATTTCACCAATTTCCCTTCAGCGTTAATGATGGGTAACCCTGTTGACTCAGTGATAACACGTTGACCATTTATATGTCGGTAATGGTTACATAAAGCATAGAAAGGTTTGTGTTGAGTCGCATTTGTCTGAAGGTCTGATTTATCTTCCGAGGTGAGTAATTCACTATAATGTTTACCGATCAGTGTTTCAGGGCTCATACCAAGAATGACTTTGACAGCGGCACTACTGTAAACATAATAACCATTCTCATCTTGTTCCCATAACCACTCCCCCGTCATATCAGCCATTTGACGGAAACGCTGTTCACTTTCTATTAACGCGTTTTCTACTTCTCTCCTTTGAGTAATATCTTCCTCTACGGCTAAAAAATTTGTGATTTCGCCTGCTTTATTTTTAACAGCACTAATACACTCATGCACCCAATAAATTTCACCATTTTTCTTTTTATTCTTGAGTTCGCCTTGCCATTCACCTGTTTCAAGCAAACTCTTCCACATATTTTTATATTGCTCCTTTGTGGTGTTTATCGATTGCAGTATTTTGGGGTTATGACCGATAAGTTCTTCAGCAGAATACCCTGAAAGTTCAATGAATTTAGGGTTAACATATTCTATAGCACCTTTAGCATCAGTTATTACAACAGCACTTGCACTTTGCTCAACCGCTGTTTGCATAATTGATAAATCCATAATATTTCTCTCCATTTTTATTTTTGTAGGCTAAGTTACATTACTTAAAGCATGACTTAAGGCTTTAAACTTAAATTCAAATCCCGCTTTTTCTAGTCTATCAGGCATAACCCTTTGTCCGCCCAAAAGCAACATAGACATTTCACCCAGCAGTATTTTTAAAACAAATGCAGGGACGGGGATAATTGCAGGTCTATTTAGCACTTCACCTAGTGTTTTACTAAATTCCTTGTTTGTTACTGGGCCTGGCGATGATGCATTAAAAACCCCATCTAAAGTAGGGGATTCAAGTAACTTCTCAATAATCGCGATTAAGTCTGTACGGTGTATCCAAGACATCCATTGCTTACCATCACCCATTGGCCCACCTAAACCCAGTTTAAAGGGAAGCAGCATACGTTTAAGAAAGCCTCCATCATCACCAAGCACTAAAGCTGTTCTGATGACACAAGTTCTTACGCCTAGCTTTTCTGCTTCAAATGCGGTTGTTTCCCATAAAGCACAGAGATGATGTGAAAACTCTTCATGCGGAAGGGATTCCTCAGTAAGTACTGTAGAACCTTTATCGCCGTAGTAGCCAATCGCTGAACCACTGATTAAAACCTTAGGTTTGTTAGTCGCTTTTTTTATATAGCTAATCAGCTGTTCTGTGATCTTTATTCGACTATCTAGTAATTGTTGTTTTCTTATATCAGTCCAGCGAGCATCAGCAATACCCTCACCAGCAAGATTTATAATGGCATCAAATGTATCTGATGCTGTTAATTGATCTAGATTTTTAATGGACTCAACCGACTCGCCACAAAGAGTAGATACTTTTTCGGGCTTGCGACTTAAAACGGTTAATTTATGGTCTTTTCCAAGTAAAAAATGACAAAGTTTTTTACCGATAAAACCTGTTCCACCCGTTATTAAAATTTTCATTTCACACCTCTTGCAAAAGATTTAATCGTTAAATGAACTTTCTATATTAAAGTTGACCAAACTAGTAGGGAATAAATTCAATTTTTTTTAATTATTATGAAACAGATTGTATGGCTCAGTCCTGATATTGTTGATGAGATTAAATCTCTTTTTGATCAGAGAAAGTATGCTGATGCTTATGATGTGATTATTAATAACACGGTTTTGGATCAATTTGATGGAAAAAAATGGTTTGTTGCCGCGGTGGGAGTTAATAGAAACGAAGGCTATGCCTCTTCATTTATTAAAACATATACCGTTATTGCAAAAAAAATACAAACAGGGGGTAAAAAAAATATTTCTGATCAGCAGATTAAAAAGGTTTCCAATAAAATTGCAAAACATATTCTGACACGTGTAATAGATAATAAAGGACTCGTCCCCAGCTTTGATCAATTGCAAAAAATAGATTATGAGATTTCAACAACTGAACTGCAATTGCAGGCATTGCAATGGGCTGGAACGCCATTTGGAATTTTCCCGGGTTGCGAAGGCCCGTTGCCTGATAAATTATCCTATTGGTCTTTAGTTCTTATGGCAACAGAATATGCCATCGTTTCATCTCTCTATGAAGGTTCTACAATTTATATTAAGAGTTTTTTTGACCATGCATTTAACAACGCCTATTTAAAAGAGGGTAAGAAAATGAAAACTAAACATCATTTTAAAATGTTATATGACGGAGATTGTCCAATATGTCGAGCTGAAGTTAACTGGCTAACTAAATGTAATAAAGACGGCTATTTGGAGTTTGAAGATATTTCAAAAACAGACAATATTGATGACCAACGTAGCTATGGTAAATCAAAACAGGAATTGTTAGATAGGATACATGGTGTTACTGAAGAAGGAGAGCTTATTTCTGGTGTTGAAGTGTTTAGGCAATCTTATAACTCCGTCGGTTTAGGCTGGATGATGGCACCGAGTAAATGGCCATTATTTGAACCTATCTCAGACTGGAGCTATACATTGTTTGCCCGACATCGTGTTAGATTAGGTCGATTAATTGATAAAGTTATTGCTTGGTTTGTTTAAAGTTGTACTCCCTTCAATCCTAACGACAGGACAAAATATAAATGATTGTGACTGAAGAAAAAACAAACGGTTTTAGTGTCCTTTTTGTTAAGGAAGAACGTATTGATGCTCATAACTCTGCAGAATTAAAAGATTATATCCTGCATATGATTGAACAAAGCAAGGTTAATATTATCGTTCAATTGGAGCAGGTTAGATTTGTTGATAGCTCTGGCTTAGGCGCTTTATTATCAGGGTTTAAACATGCGGAAGCCAAATCAGGAAGGCTTTCCTTATCTAATCTACAACCCCAAGTGTTATCAATGTTTGAGCTGACTCGGTTAAACAGGGTGTTTGAAATACAAACGGATTTGCAGGATTTTTTTGAAATTGATTGCTAGGAGGAAAAATGAATTCTACGGCAAATTTTCAAGTTGATGTAGTGATTCCGACTCAGACAAAATATCTTCATCTGATAGGTAGTATTGGTGAACATATAGGTAAGGATCTTGAGGACTTTTCAGGCGATAGAGATGCATTGGCTTACCATTTAAATCTGGTATTAACAGAAGCCACCACGAATGCAATCAAACATGCGAATTCAGAAGACCCCAAAGATACAGTCAGAATAAATATTGATATTCAGGAACAAGAATTAATTATTAAAGTATATGACCACGGCCAAGGGTTTAACCTTGAAACCGTACCTAACCCTGATTTTGATCAACTCAAAGAAAATGGTATGGGGTTGTTTTTTATTAAGACACTGATGGATTCCGTGACTTATACAAACAGTGGTGATTGTAATATTCTTGAAATCAGGAAACTATTGATTTAAAGGCGGTTTTATGAAGATTATCTCTGGTGAATGTAAAGCTGATACACAGTGGATAAAAGCCTTTCACAAGATGATAAGGCGTCTGTTTGATCAGCAGCAAAGTAAAACCTTATGGTTAAAATACCAAACTGTTTTTACAGCCGATTATCAAAGTTTAATGTCTCCCCGATATGCCATTATCGATATTATCAGTATCGAAACCACCTTAAAAACCAAAAAGTCTCAAGTCGAATTAATAAGTCCTTGCACTAAAAAGGACCATTACAGACTGCATTTCTATAGTTTAGAGCACCGCTTTCTTGATGAATATTTTCCGATTATTGGCAATTTGAATTTACGCGTTATAGACCAAGTCCAATTCCCCTTAGAAGTGGACGGAAACAAGGTGTTCATCAAAAGTTTTAGTATCACGGTGGCTGACTCTCAACACGCTTCTTTTAAAGTTCTGAGAAAGCCATTACTAAATATGATAGCCGCTCTATTAGATGAAAAGGTTGAAAATGACCCTCTCAATCGCCTACTTATTTTAACGGGGCTTTTATGGCAAGAAATTGATGTTCTAAGAGCCTACCGAAATTATTATTTACAATTAGCGGATAACACAACCAGAAATAGTTTTGATAATACTCTGATTAATAACCCTGGAGTTGCACTCAACTTATTTAAATATTTTGATGCGCGTTTTAAACCTGACAAAAAATGGCAAGATAATCTGCAAAGAGAAGAGCAGGCACTTTTCCCTTTGCGAATACAATTACTAGAAGCTATTGAACAGGTTGTTGATATTAATCATGATCGAATATTACGTACTTTATTTAACCTGATTGATGCCACTGTCCGCTGTAACTTCTATGTAAGACGAGATTTAGAAAACTACTTTATTGCTTTTAAAATAAATAGCTTAGGTGTCATCGATATGCCTAACCCAAGACCAGAAAATGAAATTTATGTGCATGCCGTTGATATGGAGGGCATTCACTTACGGGGTGGAAAAATTTCCAGAGGTGGCATTCGTTGGTCTGACCGTATTGATGATTTTCGGACTGAAATACTGGGTTTAATGCAAACTCAGATGAGTAAAAATGTATTGATCATTCCCAAAGGCGCCAAAGGTGGCTTTATCGTTAAAAAGGATTGTGTCGCCAGTTGTTTTAGAGAAGCTGGTAAAAAGGCCTACATCACCTTTATCCAAGGACTATTAGATTTAACTGATAATTATATAGACAATAAAGTCGTCCTTCTCCCGAGTATTGTTAGTTATGATTATCACGACCCCTACCTGGTTGTTGCAGCAGATAAAGGCACGGCACAATTTTCTGACTTGGCTAACTCTGTTGCAAAAAATTATAACTATTGGTTGTCAGATGCATTTGCCAGTGGTGGCTCAGAAGGCTATAACCATAAAGAACTGGGAATTACCGCTAGAGGCGCTTGGGAAAGCGTTAAAAGACATTTCCGTGAATTAGGCAAAGACATACAACAACAACCTTTTACCGTAGTAGGTATTGGCAGTATGGATGGTGATGTCTTTGGCAATGGCATGTTGTTATCGCCAGTCATTCAACTATTAGCCGCTGTTAGTGGCGAGCATATTTTTATTGATCCTGCCCCTATAGACCTACATGCATCATTGTTAGAACGACAACGTTTATTTAATTTACCCCATTCCAGCTGGAAGGATTATAACCCTAAACTCATATCGGACGGAGGCGGTGTTTTTAAACGTGATTCCAAAGCTATTTCTGTTTCACCCGCCATGAAAAAATGGCTGGGTATCCGACATCAAACCATTGATGGAGAAACTTTAATTAGATATCTATTAAAAGCCCAAATAGAATTATTGTGGTTAGGTGGAATAGGGACTTATGTTAAAGCGAGTACTGAAACAGATACCGAGGCGGGTGATAGAGCTAATGATTCTGTACGTATAGATGCGTCTGAGCTTAATGCAGCAGTGGTTGGAGAAGGTGCCAACCTCGCCTTTACCCAAAAAGCCCGTATAGAATGTGGCCTAGCCGGCGGTCGAATTAATACCGATGCTATTGATAATTCTGCTGGTGTAGATATATCAGACCATGAAGTCAATTTAAAGATCTTATTGACGGACCTCCCTAAAAATGAAAAAGACTCCACTTTATTTAAAAGTTTAACCAATAAGGTTAGCGCCTCTGTACTGCAAAATAATTACCAGCAATCACTTTGTCTTTCTCTGGAACAAATACGTTGCACAAATCAATTAGAGTCTTTTTTACAATTAGCTGACCAGCTAGAGTCTTCAAGTTATTTAGACAGAAAAGTAGAATCTTTTATGCCGGAGAAAGAGATACTTTCTCGCCAACCACAACGGCTAACGCGCCCTGAATTAGCCGTATTAATAGCGGCGAGTAAAATGCAACTGACTCAAAAACTATTGGAACACACTGATTTTCTTGAGCAGGATTATTTCCAATTCTTTTTACTTAATTATTTTCCAGCGTTACTGAGTCAAACTTATAGCAAAGAAGTGAACTCACACCCACTAGCGCGAGAAATTAAAGCGACCTGTATCAGTAATAAAATTATTAATCAGGCAGGGAGCCTTTTTTTACAACTAGACTCTGAAAGTACAAACAATGTACTTGAAAATAGTCTTTGTTATTTAACCTTTGACCGAGTCATTGAAGCAGATAATCTAAGGCAGGTCATTTATGACCAAGATAATAAAGTTAATCCTGAACACCAATATGCAGCATTACTGGCGATTGAAAATACCCTATTTATTTTTTGTCGATGGTCAATGCTCAATGAAAAAACACAAGAACCTATAGAAAAAACAATAGAATATTACCAGTCCTATTTATTGGAATATAAACTATTTTTCCAACAAAAGTTAATACTTCTAAGTCATTACAAACAACAATCTGAATATTATCAACAAGCTGGTTTCCCACAAGAATTAGCTGAAAATCTATGTTTTATTGAAAGTATTGAAGATTTCCCCTATTTAGTTAGTTTGACGAAAGAGGCAAACAAAGATTTCTTGGCTATTTTTCAAACTTATAATGAATGCAATATGTTTTTAAACTTAGAGCCCGTCTACGATCATTTAAAAAGTATACAATCAGATGATTATTGGGAAAAGAAAGTATCTATAGATCTACAGAATGAGTTAAAGAAAATCATTGGAAATATGGTTAAAACAATAGCTACAATGGAAATCACAGTTGCTGATTTTTTCTCTGATAATGAGATAAAAAAAACCTTACAGCAATATCAAACGATTGTTCAAGAAATTAGCTCGCTTTCAACAGCTAATTTAATGCCTTATATTGTTTTAAAAGATACCTTGTTAAAAGTAGTTAACATAGCTCTCATCAAACAGACAATTTAGGGATAATATTTTTGCGACATGCAGCAGCATATTCTCATATTCGGGATGTTTTTTTTAATAAAAAGAAGAAAATTAAAGGTTGATTTTTAAGGCAGTATCAGACCCTTTTTTCTTGTTTTCCCTTTTGTATTCGTCAGTAATAAAGGAAAACAATATCTAATTTTAATTCATAGTATAGTTCCCATTTTAAATCCGCATTAAACTGGCTCCTTAGTCACTTTCTAGAATTACTAAACCACAAAATGAATAAAAAAATTGAATTATTAGCGCCCGGCGGCGATGTTGAAGCCATTAAAGCAGCTGTTATTGCGGGTGCTAATGCCGTGTATTGTGGTTTAGTTAATTTCAATGCGCGCAACAGAGCCTCTAATTTGTCTTTTGACGATTTACCTGGAATTTTACGTCTAGCTCACCAGTATGATTGCAAAGTATTTTTAACTCTAAACGTGGTTATTTTAGAGCAAGAAATTGCAGGGTTAATTAAGGTTCTAAATAAACTCGTTAACACTAAAATCGATGGCATTATCGTGCAAGATTTGGGCGTTTTTAATTTAGTAAAAAAACACTTCCCTACCTTAGATATTCACGCATCAACACAATTAACGACACATAACGAAGGGCAAATAAAATTTCTTGCGAAAATTGGCGCATCACGGCTTAATTTATCCCGCGAACTTAATATCGACGAAATAAAATCTTTAACTTCAGTTGCCCATCAACATGGCATGTTAACCGAAGTTTTTGTACACGGTGCCTTGTGCGTTGCCTTTTCTGGTCAGTGCTATTCTAGTTCAGTAAGCGTGGGTAACTCTGGTAACCGTGGCAGTTGCAGCCAAGCCTGTCGCGATGAATATGAAATCACTGAAACAGGCAACCAATATCCGCTTAACCTAAAAGATAATTCTGCCTATTTTGACCTTCCAGCACTGGTTGATGCAGACGTTGACTCTCTGAAAGTTGAAGGTCGCATTAAAAATGCACACTATGTCTATACCGTTACTGACACTTGGCGTAAACAGATCGACACCTTTGAAAAGTCGGGACAGTTACAAAATGATGACGCTAACTTACATCGTGTTTTTAACCGTAGCTTTACTAACTCTTTTTTAAAGGGTGACCTCACCAAGGATATGTTTATCGACAGCCCGCGTGATTACAGCCTTAAACATGCGGTAAAAGAAAGCCAGGTTGTTTTATTGGAAGATATCAAGCAAGTTAAGAAAAATCATTACCAGCAAAAAAATATTTTGGGTGACGAACTTGCTGAAAAAATCAAAGACATTAGCACGGCCAAACAAAGCATTTCTTTGTCTTTTACGGGCAAACTGAATGAGCCATTAAGGTTAACAGTCCTCATAGGTCATAACGATAAAACGCATATTTTAGAAACAGAATCCACGCTAAGCGCTGCCCAGCAATTGCCTCTTAATCTTTCTGTTTTAGAAAGAAGTTTCAAAAACTTTGCTTTCAATCATTTTGATATTAACGATTTTAATTGCACGGGCTTGGGTGAAAATTTAATCATTCCGTTTAAAGAAATAAGTACACTTAAAAACCAAGCGACTTTATTGCTCACTTCTTCTGCCAAAATAATGCCTCACGTCACTATTCCCGAATTAGTTAAGCACAAAAAACCCTCTAACAAGCCAAGTCTGTCAATATTAATAGCCAACGTAAAAGACCTGAATTTAGGTAATTTAACCGATGCGGATATATATTTCAAATTACCTGAAAGCCTAAAAAAAGGCTGCAATAAACACATCGATATTTTATTGAATAATCCACGTTTAATTCCGTGGTTTCCAGCGGTTTTAATTGGCAAAGATTATGACGAATCGGTACGAATTTTAGAACAAGTTCGTCCTAAGCGTATTGTCAGCAATAACACGGGCATTGCATACAAAGCGTTTGAAATGGGCATTGAGTGGATTGCAGGCCCCTTTTTAAATACCACCAATTCATATGCCTTATTAACTCTGCAGGAAGAATTAAACTGTGCTGGCGCTTTTATTTCAAACGAAATTAACCGCATACAAATAAAAAAAATCGCACGGCCTAACAACTTCAAATTAATATACAGCATTTATCATCCTATTTTACTGATGACCAGCAGGCAATGTTTCTTCCAACGTACGGTCGGTTGTGAAAAACCCAGTATTGAAGATGGCTGTATGTTGAAGTGCGAAAAATCAACCACGATCACCAATACCAATGGCGTTTCTTTTGCTGTTGATAAACAAAAAGGCGGCTACCCCAGCCTCTATAATGATGAACAATTTTTAAATGTAGACATCGTGAATGACCTTAGTGATTTATTTGATGAATTTTTTATTGATCTGACTGACATTGGTTCTGGATCTAAAGCAGAGCCAGACAAAGCCCAATTAATTATGCAATTTGAAAATATGCTGAACGGCGATGAGAATGCACAGCAAAATCTTCACCAAATGGTGGAACTATCGACGAGAAACCAATATAGGAAAGGACTATAAATAGCACGCGTTTATGACTCACCCTATACTGTATTCCCTGCAAAACTGCCCCTATGCAATGCGCGCTAGACTGGCTATTTTAATGTCTGAACAAACCGTATTAATTCGCGCGATTGTGATGAAAAACAAACCGGCTGAAATGTTAGCGCTTTCCCCAAAAGGCACCGTGCCCGTTTTAGTGTTAGGCACTGAGCCTAACACTCAGGTTATCGATGAAAGCCTAGATATTATGTTATGGGCCCTTAATTTGAGTGACCCAGACAATTTACTTTATGCAGAAGATACAAAAGTATTGCCTGAAATGCTAACAATAATTAATGAAAATGACCAACAATTTAAACCCAATTTAGAACGCTACAAACGCGCCAAACGTTTTCATGGAGATGATGAAGAAGCGTGCCGCCTACAATGTGAACCTTTTATCCAGGCTTTAGAACAGCGCTTGTCACAACACCCCTTTTTAATGGGTTCTACACCCAGCTTACTTGATTTTGCATTATTACCTTTTGTGCGGCAGTTCTCTCGAGTCAATAAACAACACTTTCAACAGGGGGCTTATAGTCATTTGAACAACTGGTTAAAACAGCATTTACAAAGCCGGTTGTTTGCTAGGGCTATGTTTAAATATCCGTTATGGTTAGAGGCACATGAAAAAAACATACTGGGTAAGCCAACGCCTTTGGAATTGTAGATCCCCTCAAAAAACGAGTAATTATCCGATCAAGTCTAAGTCAGCATATAAATTCTAAATCGAATATTTTCTGATAGAACCTACTTGCCTCAACATTATTTTTAAATGTTTCTAAGGTCTGTTGTCATTTCTGTCAGAATATCCTTTTACCAAAAAAGACAGACTCAATGTCATCTTTAAGTTATTAATTCATCAGTTTTAGCCGCCATAATAAAATCATTTACATGTAATCCATTTATTTTATGCGTCCACCAAAAAACCGTGACTTTTCCCCATTCTGTCAAAATAGCGGGATGATGGTTTTCACCTTCAGCCAGAATCGCAACTTTTTGTGAAAATGCCATAGCATCTACAAAATCGTTAAAAATAATGACTCGCTTTAACTGTTTTACACCCTTTTCTTCAATAATTTCCCAATACGGTAATTGCGGCATAAATTCATTAATTTCTTCCTCTGTTGCTAGTGGAGCTCCAACCCTACAAGCAGTACATATTTTTTTGGTCAATTGATTCATTTAACTCTCCCAATTTAGATCAAAAATTCAATATCACTCAGCATTATTCAAGTGTATATCCGACTTTAATTGTGACTTGCCAGTGCTCAACTTTTCCATCACCAATATGTCCACGTGTTTCAATGACTTCAAACCAGCGCATGTTATTAGTTGTTTTTGATGCTTTGGAAACAGCGTTTTCAATAGCTTCTTGTATTCCTATACTAGAAGAGCCAGTAAGTTCTATTTTTTTGTATACATGGTCAGACATATTTTTTCCTCTTTGTTGTTAAACAATAACGAATTCTCTGGCTATTAACATAGCTAGGGCGAATAAAAACTAACATGCCTCTAAACAAACCGCAGGTTTATAAAAAATCAAAATTAATCAACAATATTTTTAAGAACATCACTAAAAAACAGCTGGTATATGATTCTTTAACCTGTGGTTTATATAACCATGAAAACTAATTTATGAAAAGTATCGTGTAAATGAATCTATATTTTCTCTAGAGGTACGATAACTATTTACTAAAGCATCTTTATCTTCATAGCCTAGCGCCATACCACAGAGTAAAACACAGTCTTTAGGGTAGTTTAATTCAGCTTTAATAATATTGGAGTAATCAGCAAGAGAAGCCTGAGGACAGGTTGATAAACCATTATCAACAGCCGCGAGCATAATTGATTGCAAAAACATGCCATAATCCATATATGACCCAGCTTCCATGCCTTCATCTAAAAAAAACAGTATCATAACAGGTGCATCAAACCCTCGATAATTTGCAGCCCATTGATCAAGTTGAGCCTGTTTATCATTACGTTCAATTTTCAATGTTGAATACATTAATAAACCACATTCTTTTCGACGTGATTTATAAGGTTCTATCCATTTGTTTGGGTAATAACTGTAATCAGCTTGGCCTTTATCGCCACTACGAAAGGCTCTTTCAATTTTATCTTGTAGTTTTTGTTTTCTCTCGCCAGTAACCACTGCCACTTGCCAGGGTTGAGTATTAACCCCTGAAGGCGCATGTTTTGCAGCATTGAGAATAGCATTGATTTTATCTTGCTCAACACTTTTACCTAAAAATGCGCGAACTGATTTTCGTTGCTCTAAAGCTTCAGATACATTCAAATTAAGCCTCTATCAAACCATTTTAAATTTGTAACAAAAGAACTTCCTAACTATATTAACTTTATACACTGCATTTTGGCTTAACTACAAGTTAAAGAGAATAAAAAACCTAGCCTTGATATTGTGAAACGAAATCAAGGAAAATCTCAACTAAACTTTGATTCCACTTTGTTTCATCAAGGCTACAAATGCTTACCTTTATAGTTAAGGCTCTTACCAATAAGAATAACTTGATTATTTACTGATTTTTTATAAACTTGTGGCTTAATAGCCATGATGTTTTTTTAGGTGAAAATCACTGAAAACTAGGATACGCAATGGATATCGACAAGACAAATAATGAAAATTTAAATCGTAGACGTGCATTTCGTATCATTGAACCTGTTGATCTTTTTTATCACCCAATAGATCTTAATCATGAAGACCAAGCAACAATTGATATAAATAGTGTTATTGCCCAAGCTGTTATTGAAAGTCACAGTCCAGCCACAACTGAGCAGCATATTGATCCAAATTTTCCAAAATCGAAAACTGAGGACAATGACGCCTTAAATGTAAACATAAGCTCCAGCGGCATTTCTTTTACTTGTAAAGAAAAGTTAAAAGCTTATGATTATTTGATCATCAGAGTACTGCTGTTATCTAGCATGACAGTTATTACAAGTTGTTGTAAAGTCGTCTATTCAAAACCCAGCAATCCTTTTGAAAAGAATCAATACCCTTATTTGATTGGGGCTCAATTTGTTAATTTAAAAACTGAAGATAAAGAATTACTAGATCGGCATATCAATAAAAAAAGAACCCGAAAATTTATTGTAAATAGCTTACTCGCTATACTTATTGTCAGTATCTTTATCATGCCAGATCTAGCATTTGAATACTTTATAGGTTTTTGCTCTTTTCTATTTGATGAATTAATTGAAATGGCTCATTTGAGCTATGAGTTTATAGAATATGGTCTAGACCTCTTTATAGAACATACTTTTCATACGGGGATGCAAGAAACCCAGATTATCGTTTTTTACATCCAAATTGCTCTGGCACTTGTTCTTTCATACCCGGTTATTCGAGGGGCCATATCGATAATTAAAAACTTATACTCTAGTTTCTGCTGCTTTTTTTCTCGTAAAAAATCTAGTCTTCTTTATGTTTGGGGAGAACAATCTTTTTGGTATCAAGTTGGATTAATCAGTACAGGTATTTTTGTTATCAGTAGCTATCTATTGTTTTTTATTTAGACAGTATGCTTATAGCTAATTTTTGATTGCCATATTAGTTTTTTAAATAGCGGAAGGTCAAGGGTAATAATGACATTTTCAGCAAAGCTCTCACTTCATATTCTGCTCTTTCATAAATTCATTAAACTTAGTAATGGGTAAGGGTTTACTAAATAGATACCCTTGATAGAGTGTACAGCCTTCAATCAATAGCCGTTGCTGTTGATCTTGGCTCTCTACGCCTTCAGCAATAACACTTAGCCCTAAACTGTGCGCCATTGCAATAATGGTGCGAACAATTATTTGATCATTACTGTTGCTAACAATATCATCTATGAAGGATTTGTCGACCTTGAGTTGGTGTAGCGGTAACTGTTTAAGGTATTGTAAAGATGAATAACCCGTACCAAAGTCATCTAATGAGAACTGAATACCCATACTTGCCAACGTTTTCATTTTGGTGATTGTATCTTCAATATCGTTCAGCAATAGGCTTTCTGTTAGCTCCAACTTAAGCCGAGCAGGATTGATATTATGCTGCTGTACCGTTGTTGTAACTTGCAAAATAAAATCAGCTTGATGAAATTGCTTAGCACTCACATTGACCGATAGTGTCAGATCACGAGTAAGATCATCTTGTTGCCAAATTTCAAGTTGGGCACAGGCCGTATCAAGCACCCATTGACCTATTGCTAAAATAGAACCATTTTGCTCAGCCACGGGAATAAAATCTAAAGGAGAGATTAGCCCCCTTTCAGGGTGGATCCAGCGGATTAACACTTCAGCACCTACTGTACCAAGCGAACTATCCATTTGTACTTGGTAATACAATTGAAATAGCTGCTGTTCAATTGCTTGATTGAGTTCATTTTCAAGTTCTGCACGTGCTTTAATACTTGCTTGCATCTGTGGATCAAAAAAGCGCAACACATTACGTCCATCATTTTTCGCTTGATACATAGCTATATCAGCTTGCTTTAATAATTCGTCTACTTCAGATTGATGGCCCTTAAAAAGGGTAATACCAACACTTGTGCTACTACTGTAGTGATGACTAGCCAATTGGTATGGCATATTGATAGAAGACAAAACCTTATTGGCAATATCCTCTGCTTGAGTGACTGCTTCAGCTGGCTGATTACTCAAACCCTCCAATAGTACAACAAACTCATCACCACCAAAACGTGAAACAGTGTCACCTTCCCGAATGCATGCGGTTAGGCGCTCAGCAACTTGTTGTAATAGAATATCACCCATATCATGCCCTAGCGTGTCATTAAGGGACTTAAAGTTATCAAGGTCAAGAAAGAGTATTGCGCCTTCATTGCCACTACGTGCGCTCGCTGCCATAGCATGTCGAATTCGATCCAGCATCAACCGACGATTGGGTAAATGAGTAAGAGGATCATAGTAAGCTAAATCTTGAATTTCTTGTTCGGCTTGTTTGTTCAAGGTAATATCATTAAGCATACCTACATAATTAGTGACGATACCTTCTGTGTTTTTTACCGCTGTGATGCTAAGTTTCTGAGGGTATATTTCATCGTTTTTGCGTTTATTCCAGACCTCCCCTTCCCAGTAGTCGGTGCTGTTTATTTTTTGCCACATTTCATCATAAAAGAGCCTGTCATGTTGCCCCGAAGACAGCATGCCAGGATTGTTACCAAGTGCCTCTTCTGCTTTATAACCAGTAATGCTGGTGAATGTTTTATTGACTCGAATAATGACATTATCAGCATCAGTTACCATCATACCTTCTTGTGATTCAAAAGCTGTGGCTGCAATACGTAGATTAGCCTCAATACGCTTTTGCTTGCTGATGTCTCGAACTGTCGCCTGCAGCAATAGCCTACCATTAAACTCAACAGCACTAAGTAACACATCTGCTTGGAACGAGTCATTAGTATCAACACGCTTATGCACCCATTCAAAACGTTGTTTGCCATTTTTAAATGCTAATGCCATCCATTGTTTAGCTAGTATGCTTGAGTGTGTGCCACATGGTTGCTCTAATGGTGATATATCAGCAGGAGACATACCGCGAAACTGCTCTACTGTGGTACAACCAAAAAGCTTCAATGCTGCAGGATTGCCTTCAATAAAATTAGCATCTCCTATTAACATGACTGCATCATTGGTTGAATCAAAGAGTGCCTTGAACTTTGTCTCAGAAAATATTGATCTTAGCTCTGCCTCCTTGCGCTCGGTAACATCAACAAATGCCCATAAAGATTCATTAGTTTCCTTATGTAGTATCTCACCTCTTATATCAACCCAAATATGCTGACCATCCTTTCGTATAAATTCCAATTCGTTGCGTATAACCCCCTTACTTTGAATGGTAGCGTATGCTTTTCCAATAGATTGAAAATCCCTTTCGTATGCGTAAAATATTCGTGTTGAACAACCATTCAGTTCATTTCTATCATAGCCAAGCATCAATTCCATAGCGGTATTAACCCAAACAATATGTCTGTCACATGCGGTCGCTATAGCAACCAGCTTATTATCTAAAATTGCTGTTTGTTCCGTAAACAACCGCTCAACTTTTTGAACAACTATATAGTGACGCCCAGTAATGCTTAGTAATAGAAGTTGTAGAAAACTGGTAAGGACTAACCCAGCAAGAAGTACTTGCCATGCAAGTAAGGACTGCTGAGATGATAGATAACGTGGTGATGCGTAGATCGATAAACGCCAGTGTCTACCTCCAAAATAAATATCATCAACCCATGAATATTCAAAATCTTGAAATGACGTGGTTTTATCAGAGCGAAATAACGTGGTGTTACCGGTGCTAGGATCAATATCCTCAAGTATTAGCGATAAATCTTCTCTGAGTTGTGTTAAATATCCGCTGCCATATTGTATCTAGATGAAAAACACCAACAGCGTACCCATCAGCTGAGTCTGCAGGGTTATTTGGCATAACAGGAATCATTAACAATATACCCATTCTCATATCAGTATCTTGAACAAGTTGAATTGGTGCAGTTATTGCTGCCTTTCCAGTTGTATTTGCTAAATTAAGTGCATTTAAGCGTACTGGGTTTGATGAAATATCATAGCCTATTGCTTTGATATTTGATCCGAGAGGGCTGATATACGCTATAGGAACATAGCTGCTGCGCTCTTCTTTTACAGGCACAAGTTGATTCAGTTGATCTCGTTGAGTAATACGAATATTAGACACACCCATTTGTTGTGAAATATAAGCTTCAAATTGAGCTCTTTCAGAAGGTGAAATGCGAGGGTTCCAGCTAAGTGCAGATAGCTCGGGGTGGTTAGCTAAGATAGATTCTGTAAAGTGATCAAACAGTGAATATTCTAGTGAGGGGTTTACCTTAACAAAGTTGCCAATGGAGCCAACCAGTTTTTGATAGGCATTAAGGTTAGATTTTATGCTTTCTGTAATGGGGCTAGCTGTTTCCTTTAATTGATTAGTAATATGTGCCTTTTCATTCTCAGCCACATAAAAAAAGGTCAATAAAGTAATAATGAGAGCCGTGAGTATCGGAGGTACTATATTTTTTATTCTATGTGACCACCATGGCTTACGATAATTTATTGCTATTAACAGTAATGGTGTGAACAATATAACGCCTAACGTATCTCCTAGCCACCAGTACAGCCAATGAGAGAAAAATTCGGTAGAGGGTATAACATCAGCTATTAATAAAGTTGCACCCGCCCAAGAGGCAGCAGTCAAACAAGCAATTGGTCCCGTTAGTAATAAAAACCTTAAACTACCTCTGATATTGATCAATTTTTCTGAATCAGGTTTGCAAAAATACTTCACCAGAACAACCGCTACCCAAGCTTGTAGGCTAGAGGCTATTCCAACACTTGTAGCAACGACTATGTCTTGTAAGTCAATATCACCAAATTTAGACGACATCCATATATTAATGCTTGCTGAACCTATCCATACAGCTGGTAACAACCGTGAACCGCCAGTAAATATAGCAACAAAAGCAACAGCCGCAGCAGGAAAGATAGCTGTCGAATAACCTGATAATACGCCTAGCTGAAGCCCCGTCGCGCCGAAGATAAAATAAACGATGGCAATAATAAAATTTAAGGCGATGAGTTTAATGATGCTACTTAAATCCATAATATTTAATCTTTAATCTTTAATCTTTAATCTTTAATGAGGAAAAACAAAGGTTGTCTCATGCCTTGCAATGCCAGTCTGGGCGTGTTTTTAGTCTAATAACTGGAAAATATTCTTAAAATAGCCATTGATTCAAAATAAAAGTCTGATTACATTAATAAAATTGATAGTAAAAATTACTTACTCAATCCCCCTTTTTCAAAGGGGAGGCTAAAACAGAACCAAGCAGTGGTTTGTTCATAGGCTTTAATATATCAAGGATAATATCCAGTTTTAGCATGATCTATTCTAAACTTTACCTGATTGAGTTTGAGCCACTACCTTTTAGGTTTACAGTGGTTTAAAAACTAAAGTTCTTTCGTTTACATCGGGATGAAAGTGTTTATTTGAAATATAATTCTTTCCCATAATTGTTGATGGCATTTTCTCAAAGTTTTCTCCAAATGCCACCTTTGCAATTGTTATTTCAAACCAGCCACCTGGATTATTTTTGTAGAGGCTAAGGCTTATTTTATCGCCTTCAGTGCAAGTTATGATCCACTCAGAATTCCCCTTCATTCCTCTATTTTTCAAAATAATAGGCCCTATTAGTTTGGCTTTATATGAATCACCTGATTTTGGAATCATTCAAATTCTCCGTCTTATATTTATCTACTTTGTGTTATTTTTATGGATAATCATACCTAACTAGTACGCTCTTGCTCCAGTAGTTCCTCTAGCTCCATCCACTCTGTTTCAGCTATTTCTAATGCTTTATCCACTTCAATTTTTTTGGCAAGTAAAGTCTTTAAAGTCTCTTTTTGAGTATCACTATAAATATCAGGCTCTGCTAATTGTTGCTCTAGCTCTTTCTGTTCAGCATGATATTTTTCTACTGCCTGTTCTGATTTTTTTAATTTATTCAGTAAGGGTTTTAACCTTTTACGGTTTTCAGCCTCATTTTTACGCTGTTCTTTACGAGAAACACCCGAGTCACTTACACTTGTTTCTGTTGATTGCTCAGCCACTGCTCTTTTTTGTTCAGTCATCCATTGACGATAATCATCTAAATCACCATCAAAAGGTTTTGCTTGTCCATCAGACACTAAAATAAGCTGATCTGTAACTGATCGCAATAAATGTCGATCATGCGAAACAACAACAATAGCTCCAGTATATTCTTGTAACGCCATACTCAAGGCATGACGCATTTCTAGGTCTAAATGATTGGTTGGTTCATCTAATAGCAATAAGTTAGGGTTTTGGTAGACTAACAAAGCCAATACAAGTCGGGCTTTTTCACCCCCAGAAAAAGGCTTAACAATTTCGGTAACTTTGTCACCTCTAAAGTCAAACCCGCCTAAAAAATTGCGTAAATCTTTTTCTGTTGCCTGTTTATCTAATTGTTGTAAATGCCATAACGGGCTTTCATCCAGTCTTAATTGCTCTAATTGATGTTGTGCAAAATAGCCTATATTTAATGCTTCAGCCGTTTGTATTTTTCCATTTAATGGTTTCATATCAGCGGCTAAGACTTTAATTAAAGTCGATTTACCGGCTCCATTTGGCCCAAGCAGACCGATTCTATCACCAGGTGTAATAGATAAACTTACTTTATTGACGATTGTTTTATCACCGTAACCTATATCGGCTTTTTCAAGCTGAAGTAACGGATTAGGCATTTTTTTAGGGGGAGGAAAACTAAAATTAAACGGGGAGTCTACATGAGCTTGAGAAATGACTTCCATTCTTTCCAAGGCTTTCACTCGACTTTGCGCCTGTCTAGCCTTAGTCGCCTGCGCTTTAAATCGTGTGATAAAGCTTTGAATATGCTCAATTTCACGTTGTTGCTTGATAAAGGCAGATTGTTGTAACGCTAACTTTTCTGCCCTCATTTTTTCAAAAGCAGAATAGTTACCTGTATAAATCTCTGCTTTGTTTTGCTCAATGTGAATAATATGATCGGTAATAGAGTCAAGAAAGTCTCTATCATGTGAGATTAGCAATAAAGTACCAGGATACTTACATAACCACTCTTGCAACCAGATCACAGCATCTAAGTCTAAATGGTTTGTAGGTTCATCAAGTAGTAAAACATCAGACCGGCACATTAAAGCTTGAGCTAAGTTTAGGCGCATTCGCCAACCACCTGAAAACGACTTTACAGGGTCTTGTTCTTGTCCAGAAGAAAAGCCTAAGCCATTCATTAATCGAGAAGCGCGAGCATTAGCTGTATAACCTCCAATATGATCTAAAGTGCTATGTAATTCAGCAAGTTTAAGACCATCATCTTGCTGCTCAGCTAATTCTAATTGCTTCTGTAATTGACGTAATTCTTGATCTCCATCAATTACATAATCAATAGCTGAACAGTCTACTGCGGGAGTTTCCTGTGCGACATGAGCAATCTCCAGCCCTGGCGGCATAGTAAAATCACCGTCATCAACATGTAATTGATCTAATAACATAGCAAATAGGCTGGATTTCCCCACCCCGTTTGCCCCTGTTAATCCAGCCTTTTGACCTTTATGAATAGTAAAAGAAGTGTCACTAAAAAGAACGCGCGCGCCACGGCGCAATGATATATTTTTAAAATTCAGCATTGAAGGATAAGGAATGAAAAATAAATAAGTTGTACATTATGACGCAGGATTTTTGTTTGGTATAGCTTGTATAACAATGGGCGCATAGCAGGGCTACGTAACTATTGCTATACAAGCTATAACGGACAAAAAGACAAGCTAGAATGTATAAGTTATTTATTTTCCATTCCTAAGCTAAAATGTACAGATGAAAAGAAGACTAAAAAAACCACCCCATCCATTATTTAAGCCTCAAGATAGATATTATGTTAATCAACAAGGTGAATGGTGGTTTTTTACGGTCGATAAAATTTGTGGCCCATACTCAAATAAAATGAATTGTGTAGATGCCTGCCGCTATTATATTCAGAAAAGAGATGGAGTATTATAATTGTTTAGCTAGGACACTGCACTGGTTTGATTAGCAAAACGTTATCCGAAAATATAATGCATTTGGATTGGTTTTTACTGGTGAAGTAATGGTACGAGGATATGCCAACTCTATTCCACCTTACGTTATTAATAGATGAAATGGATACAGAGTTTCTTCGGTAGAATGGTGTTTATAACCAGTTAAAAACATTACGAACAGGATAAATTTACCACTCAAGCTAGTAATAGTTTTGCCTAGAATTGATTTAATTTATGGCTGTTATTTTAACAATTAAAAGCCATCTCTCTATTTTAGATGGCTTTTTTATCAAAACAATTAAGTTTAATTCTTACGAGTTAAACGAATTAACCCTAGAAACCCTGAACCCAATAACCAGAAAGCACTAGGTACAGGGACGGTGCTCATCGTTGAGACCTGAACATTATCTATTCCCCACTGCTCATCTGTTTGGTCTGTTGGCCCTAAAAAAGTTACTGAGAATGTGCTACCAGTATGAGCTACCATAAAACCATCTCCATCACCTGCAGGCCCGAGGTTTCTAAAGATGTAGGTTGCAGTTGTACCTGATCCAAGTGTTTCAGTAGGTAAACCTAGGTAAGATTGACCTTCAGGGCGATGATTGGTAAATGTTTCTTTAAAAGTAACATCACCTTCTAAACTAAAATAATCAGGCCCTACTGATGTTGCATTGCCATCCCACGTGTTAAATAGATATAAATCAAAATTAAGCAAAATGTGGTCGTGAGCACCTAATCCAGTTAATGTTAACGTAGTAGAGCCTGTGGTTGTATAACTACCATTATAATTACCTAAAGTAACATGACTAGAAATTGGTGAAGCTGCAGACCATTCAGAATCAAGCCCACTTTCGAAGCCTGTGCTATACACTGTAGCAGCATGTACATAGCTTGTAGCTATACACTGTAAACTTAAAATGATGATTGAATTTATAATTTTATTCATAAACATTTCCCCTCTGGATATGTGTTAGTTTTTAGATAGTAAAGCATTTATTTTAGAGCCACCTTTACTTAAAGCAAGTTTTATTCCAACATTGTACTCGATTGATTTATAGGTAAATAATAACGTAACCCTAATCCTTCTTGGGTCAATTGTAAAAAAAACTGACATTAAAAGTCTTTCGTGAATTATTTTCAAATAGAAATTAAGAAAAAAACTATCGCTTATGCTAATTAGTTGTAATTGATGATATTATCAGGATAGAAATAGATTTAGTAATAATCAATATCCTATTTACAAACAACAGGCCACTATAAAATTCAGCTATTAAGCCCTCGCCACAGATGAGGGGAGAGCTTTAGAGAAAGCCGTTTTGTTTCAAGCTTACCTGCAATAAGTTAATAGTCATGATAATCTAAGCTATTGATACTTTTTTGTGTAAATAGAGGAGAGAGAAGAAATACACTGAAAGCTCACACTACTCAATATTGATTTTAAAGAAAATGATAATATCTGCTTTTATTGTAAAAAATAATGACACTAAAACCTCATATTAATCAATATTCAATTACTTTTATAAGAAAATAAGTTTTAGCCCAACCCAAAGAAAAAGCCAAAAAAGTAATCATCAATCTGTTTTGTAGCTACTTTTTAGTTTCGGGGGCTATTGTGGGTGTTTCTTTAATAACTTTTTTTAATTCTGCTTTTGCTACTTCTTGACTATGCTGTTTTTCAAGGCTTGCTTCTCCATACAGATAGGCTCCTCCCATAAATAGTGCTGCGACTAATAATTGAATTTGTAGGCGAGTTGGATTATTTACCCAAAAAAAGATCCACTTTGGCTTAATCATCCCTGCAATAAGAATACCTATTGATAAAACAAATAAGTTGATTGACCACACCATCATCTGAGACATAAAACCTTTTCCTTCACTTCAAACATTTAACAAGGTGTGTATTATTGATAGTTAAATGACTTATTGCAACAAAAGAAAGCTTTCTCATAGAGGAATTAAGAATGCACAGAAGTGGTAACTCCTTGGCACGAGAAAAATATTCTCCATCCTAAAGCAGCTTGTTCCACTGGAAAAGTATTGTGCTCAGATTATAAGCTACGCTATTTCACAGAAATACTAATTAATTTTTGTAGGTTTTTGCATTGATACCAATCAGTCCAATCATCTCTGCCTATATTCCATATCAATTTAAATGCCTTTATAAGCGTCTGCTTTTCATCATCTGTTAGTATTTTTTGGAGTTCAACGATTTCTCTATCCATGGAGTACATAAATGAATCTATACTATCTAATTCTGTATTATTTTCGTATTCAATAACCATTGCATATAAGTAAAATAGGAGATCCTCCTGCTCCATAAACGGATAAACCCAACCATAATAATCAAATTCTTCTCGTTTAACTTTATCAGGACTACTATGGTTAAGTGTTAGTTTTGCATAGGTATTATTGCCATAATCATCCAAAATTTTTGCACATCTAAGATCGACTTTAGGCGGCGAATATTTCCTAGACAAATTATATATATCTTCATATCTCATCTTTCAGATAATTTATTAATATCGCCTCGGAAATAGATCTCTCTAACAGTAGGCTAATAAAGTATGATTATTTAAATTTAGTTTTTTGCTATCAAACCTTTTACAGCTTGTAACAAATCTGCTGGAAGTACCACTGTTTTAGAATTATCAGATTCTGAAAGTTCTTTCATTGCTTCAATATATTTTTCACCTAATAGAAATGTTGCAGGCAACTCTTTGTCTTTTATAGCGGATGAAATACTTTCAATCGCTTTACTATTCGCTTCAGCAAGTAGAACTTTTGCTTCGGCATCTCTGCGGGATGCTTCTAAACGGCCATCAGCTTCTAATACAGCGGCTTGTTTCATTCCTTCTGCTCTTGTAACAGCTGCTCGTCTTTCTCTTTCCGCAGCACTTTGTTCTTCCATAGAAGCTTGCATAGTGGGTGATGGGTTAATATCTTGGATTTCGACTGTTTTTAAAGTAATTCCCCAGTCTGCTATATCATCAGAAATACTATCTTTTAATTTAGCCTTAATATGCTCTCTTGAAGAAAGAACCTCATCTAAAGACATTTCACCGATAATTGATCTAAGTGAAGTTTGAATCAATTTCTCAATCGCCATTACAAAATCTTCGACACCATAAACCGCTTTTTCTGGTGAAATTATATTAATATAAGCAATCGCATTAGCAACAATAACAGCATTATCACGAGTGATAACTTCTTGACTGGCTATATCTAACACAATATCTTTAGTGGTTAATCTGTCCGCAACTGAATCTACATACGGGATGATGTAATTTAAACCTGGTGTTAATGTGCAGTGATATTTCCCTAGCCGTTGTACAATATGCTTATAACCTTGCGGAACAATTCTTACACCTTTAAAGACTGTAACAATCAGTACAATCATTAAGATAACAACAATCGATAAACCTTCCATTTCTAGCCCCTTATTTAAATTTAGAATAATTACAAATTAGATTACTTTAATTTTGCAACAATTAATGAATTACCTGAGAACTCTTTTACCGTTACGCGAGTACCAACCTCTAGCTCATCCTCACAGATAAACTGCCATTCATCTGTACCTAAAATGGGGGCTGGAAAACGTAATTTACCTCGACCTTCATGAATTGGATTAAATTCAATCACCGTACCGACTTGACCAAGCATTTTTTCACGTGACATACCTGATAAAGTTTTATTTTTTAAACGAGGAGATATCCATTTAAACCAGGCAAATATATTAAAGGCGGATAATATTATCCAAAGCAGAACCTGTAGAGTCAAAGAAAAGTCCACGACTGCCAATAAAATACCCACAAAAATGGCACTTAAACCGAACCATAGTAGGACAAAACTGAGTACAAAAATTTCGCTGACCGATAAAAGTAAACCGAAGATAATCCAGTGCCAGTATTCTATACTAATATTTAAGCCATCTATCATTTCAGGTTCCTAAAGATAAAACGTGATTAGAATGTATTTTTCAATTGTAGCTTAAAGTAGGGGAGTATGAAATGAATGTTGTAGGGCGGACTTCAGTCCGCACTCAATATAAACATGTGTTTGTTTCTAGCGGACTGAAGTCCGCCCTACAACAGAGGTTAGAAAGAATACTCTGAACCTTTAAATGAATCTTAAGAAATTGCTGCGCTGTCGATATAAATATCCACACCTGCAGCAGGTTCAATAGTTGCAACAGGCAAATCTACCCCTTGCTTCCATTGTTTAACTGGATCGACTTTAGATGCGCCTGTAACAATAAAAAAACATTGTCGCGTATTAGCTAAAGTTTTTGCACTTAAAGATATTCTATCTGAGGGGGGTTTTGGTGAGTTATAAACTTCATGCACGGTTTCTTCACTGGTATTTTTATGACCAGGAAATAAACTTGCTGTATGCCCGTCTTCACCCATACCTAATAGAACCATGTCGAACTGGTCTACATCAGCAATCGCTTCACGATAGCTTACCGCGGCTTCTATTGCACCGAGTTCAGTTGGCATTGTAAAAATATTAGTGGCAGGAATAGCGACTTTAGACAACAAAGCATTGCTAGCCATGATGCTATTTCTATCTTTATCGTCAGCAGGCAAGCAACGTTCATCACCGTAATAAATCATCCATTTTGACCAGTCTGTTTTAGCTCCGACCAGTTGTTGATAGATTTTTTCGGGTGTGCTACCGCCAGCTAAAACAAGTTTAAAGCTACCTCGTTCAGCAATAGCCTTTTCAGCACTATTTAATATTTGCACTCGAACTTCATCAGCAACTTCCGCAGCAGTATCATACTGATGCCATTGATTAATTACTTGCATTCTGATTGATCCTTTGGGGTTAATGTATGTCGCCAATATTGCTTTTCTTTATCAAATAAACGTCGACTACCTTCTGGCCCCCAAGATCCTGCAGGATATGTTGTAATGTAATCACGCTCTTCTGACCATTTTTGTAAAATAGGGTCTACAATTTTCCAGGCGCATTCCACTTCATCTGCACGTAAAAATAAAGAACGATCACCTTCAATCACATCAAGCAATAAATCTTCATAGGCATCGGTATGGTGTTCATCATCTTTACGATAACTGGCATCTAAACTGGTCAAGCGTGTATTCATTTCTAAACCAGGCTCTTTAACCGTCATTTCCATACGAATACATTCATCGGGTTGAATGCCCATTAATAACCAGTTAGGCTCATCACATTTAACTTGGGTATCACGGAAAAACTGTAACGGAGGCCGTTTAAAACAGATAGAAATAGTCGACTGACTTTTTGCCATCCGTTTTCCTGTGCGTAAATAAATGGGTACATCTTTCCAGCGCCAGTTATCAATATACAATTTTAACGCCGCGTACGTTTCAGTCACACTATTTGCGGGTACATTATCTTCCTGTAAGTAGCCTTTTACTTTTTCGCCATTCATGTTGCCACTGGAATATTGCGCACGAAATGCATGTGCGTTAACGGCCTCTTTAGGAATTGGACGGACCGATTTTAGAACTTTAACTTTCTCGTCCCGCAAGGACTCAGCTTCCATTGATGCAGGCGGCTCCATAGTTACCAATGTCATTAATTGTAGTAAATGACTTTGTAACATATCACGGGTTGCACCTGATGTGTCGTAATATTGAGCCCTGGTGCCTATGCCAAACTCTTCTGAATGAGTGATTTGGATATGGTCAATATAATTACGATTCCAAAGGGGTTCCAGCATGGTATTTGCAAAACGGTAAACTAATAAGTTTTGCACAGTCCCTTTACCCAGATAATGATCAATTCGGTAGATTTGGTCTTCTCTTAGATATTTACCAATACGTCTTTGCAATGATTGAGCGCTTTGTAAGTCATAACCAAAAGGTTTTTCGATAACAACTCGGCTCCAGCCTGCATCTTCCTCTAATAAGCCAACATTACTTAATAACTCTACAATACTGCCAAAATCAGAAGGGCTCACTGACAAATAAATAGCTTTGTTTTGTGGAAAACTGTCATCATTTATTTTTGCGACTAAAGCGTCATAGCATTCTTCTTTTTTAATATCACCTTTATGGTAATACATGCGTTCACAAAAACGCTTAAAAATTGCTTCATCTACTCCGTCACGTGCTTTAGCCTCAATCATGTCACGGACTTCGGCTTGCCATTTTTGTTGATCCCAATCTCGTCGCCCCATTGCCACTATTTTAGTGCCTTCGGGTAATAGGTTTTCAACATCTAAATGGTACAAAGCAGGCATTAATTTAATACGCGACAAATTCCCTGTCGCGCCATAAATAATATAAGTACAAGCTTCAGCTTTCATTAAACGACCTTATACGTTGTAAGTAGACGATGAAATATTACCACCGTGTCCAGTCCAGTCAGTATGGAAAAATTCACCACGAGGCTTATCGGTACGTTCATAAGTATGAGCACCAAAGTAATCACGTTGAGCTTGCAATAAGTTTGCAGGCAATCTTGCTGTACGGTAGCCATCAAAATAAGCTAATGCTGATGAGAATGTTGGTGTTGGTACATTTAATTCAATACCTAGAATTACTGCTTTACGCCAGCCTGCATCTGCTTTAGTCATTGCATCTGAGAAGAAATCAGCCAATAACAGGTTATCTAGCTCTGGGTTTTTCTCGTAAGCTTTTTTAATATCACTTAAAAATTGACTACGGATAATACAACCACCACGCCACATTAGCGCGATATCACCATAGTTAAGTGTCCAATCATATTCTTTAGCTGCTTCACGCATTAGTTGAAAACCTTGTGCGTAAGAAATAATTTTAGAAGCATATAATGCATCATGAATCGCTTGAATCATTTCTTCTTTATCACCCGTAAATGATGCTGGGTTTTTAGGTAATGCTACAGCGGCTTTAACACGTTGATCTTTTTGAGCAGATAAACAACGCGCAAAAACTGATTCTGCAATTAATGTAAGAGGAATACCCATATCCAGAGCATTGATTCCTGTCCATTTACCTGTGCCTTTTTGGCCAGCAGTATCTAAAATAGAGTCAACTAATGGCTCACCATTTTCATCCTTATAAGCTAGGATATTAGTTGTAATTTCAACTAGGTATGAATCTAAAACACCCGTGTTCCATTTGGCAAAAATAGCCTGAATTTCATCAACAGATAAACCTAAACCTTCACGTAATAACTGATAAGCTTCACAAATTAGCTGCATATCGCCATATTCGATACCGTTATGCACCATTTTGACATAGTGGCCACCGCCGTTATCTCCTACCCATTCACAACAAGGAGCGCCATCAACTTTAGCACTGATTGCTTGAAAAATTGGTTTTACAGCTTCCCATGCATCTTTATTTCCACCAGGCATAATTGAAGGGCCATGTCTTGCGCCTTCTTCACCACCTGAAACACCTGTACCAATAAATAACAGGCCTTTCTCCGTTAGATAGTCAGTACGACGGTTTGAATCAGTATAAAGTGAGTTGCCGCCATCAATAATGATGTCGCCTTTAGATAATAAAGGAATTAGTTTTTCGATCCAAAGATCAACTACGTCTCCCGCTTTAACCATTAACATGATTTTACGAGGAGCCTCTAGGCTATCAACTAATTCTTCAAGAGAGTGAGTACCAACAACATCAGTGCCTTTAGCCGGCCCTTCCAGAAAATCATCAACTTTACTGGTGGTACGATTAAAAACAGCTACTTTATAGCCGTTGTCATTCATATTAAGGACCAGATTTTGCCCCATTACAGCAAGACCGATTAATCCAATATTTGCTTTCATTTTGCTCTCTTGATTGATGATTTAAAAAAACCGTAATTTTAGCATGCAAACAAAAACCTAGCCTCATTTTAGTCATAATTTCAAGCAATTAATAAAACGCACCAAGTTTGCATTAAAAAAGATCAATAATGGTGCTTTTATCATTCACTCATCCAAATTTAATTTTCCTTTAAAAACAATACAATCACAAAAAACAGCTAAAATAATTATAAATAAAGATTTAAGGTGAAGAGATGTCTAACAAAATAGAAGCATTATTTTCTCAGGTTCAAAATGTGCCTCAAATTCCTGAAGTTATTCGAATACTTATTAATCAACTAAATAACTCTGATATTGATTTAAAAGAAATTGCCAGGAATGTTGAAAAAGAGCAGATTATTTCTGCAAAGGTATTACGCCTCGTTAACTCTGCTAGCTTTGGCCTGCCTAAAAAAATCACCTCAATTGAAGAAGCCGTTATTTTATTGGGTATGGGAAAATTAAAAATACTTGTCATTGCTTCTGGTATTGTCAGCTCAGTCCCTAAAATTGAAAATTTTGATATTACTCAATTTTGGCTAGACAGCTTTTCTACAGCAACTTATGCAAGGTGGCTATCAAATGCAAGTGGTTGTGAAGCCGACACAGCATTTACGACAGGATTATTAAGTGGCTTGGGTACAATTTTAATTCATTTAGGAGAGACGAATAAATCGATAGAAATTGAACGCTTAATTAAAGAAGAAGAGTATTTCAGGCCTTTTGTCGAAAAAACAATTTTAGGTTTTTGCAGCCAAGATGTTAGTGCTGAATTATGTCGTTTCTGGAAGTTTTCCGAAGACTTAATTACGCCTGTTGGGCAATGTGGTGAACCCTTACTCGGCAACCCCATATCAAAAATTGCCTGTTGTGTTTTCATTGCAAGACTTATTAGTAACTGTAAGGCAACTGAAAAAACTGAAGAGCAAACAGTCGCCCTGATTCCTGCTGAAATGATCGAATTACTTGGGTTTCCTGAAACGTTCTTCAAAGAAAAAATGGAGGATATTATGGCTTTAGAGTCGGGGCTTGAAGGCTTATTACAATAATTAATTAGTCGGTTTTACTATCTTTTGTATATAGTCAGTCATTTTTTCAGCCGTTAACGGTCTGCTAAAAAAATACCCTTGGTAGTAATGACAGCCAAAACCTGACAAATACGCTAAATGCTGTTCTGTTTCAACTCCTTCTGCAATTAGATTTAACCCCATGCTTTTTGCCATCACCACAATAGCCTTTACAATGGCGGCATCTGTTTTATTATCAACTAAGCCGCGCACAAATGACTGATCAATTTTTAGCTGGTCAAAGGGAAGCCTTTTTAAATAGGTGAGTGAAGAGTACCCCGTACCAAAATCATCAATAGAAAAGCTGAAGCCATTTTGTTTTAAAACATTCATTTTATCTATCGCTTCTTCAAGATTTCCTAAAAAAACACCTTCCGTAATTTCTAATGTAATTTTCTTTGGCTCTACATTTTGATGCTCAAGCATAAGAATTAGTATGGAAGCAAAATCAGCTTGATGAAATTGCTTTGCGCTAATGTTAATCGAAACATGTGGAATATATAGGTTTTTTTCTTCCCATTCTTTAATCTGGCGACAAACCTCCTCAATAACCCATTGACCAATTGAAATAATTAATCCAGTTTCTTCCGCTATTGGGATAAAGTCAACAGGAGAAACAATTCCTAACTCACTATTTTCCCAACGAATTAAAGCTTCAGCCCCCACCAGCTCATTACTTTCAGATAATTGAGGTTGATATTGAATATGAAATTCATCCTTTAATATTGCAGTACGAAGGTTTTTTTCCATTTGTAACCTAGAGTCGGCTATGTCTTGCATACTTTGCTGGTAAAAACGAAAAGTATTTCGCCCCGCCTCCTTTGCTTGATACATTGCTGTATCTGCTCTTTTCAATAAAGACTCAACGGTTTCATCCATACCTGAATATAAAGTAATCCCGATACTGGTAGAAATAAATATTTCATGTTCATTAATTAAAAAAGGCCGATTAATTTCATTTATTATTTTTTCTGCAATTACATTAGATTGCTCTAATAAATCAGTATGAACCCCATCTTGCGCACTCACTAAAATAATAAACTCATCTCCGCCCAATCGCACGGCCGTATCAGTATTTCTCAATAAAGATTGTAATCTTTGTGCTGTTTCAATGAGTAGCAAATCTCCAACAGAATGCCCTAAAGAGTCATTAACCTGTTTAAAGCGATCAAGATCAAGAAAAAATAAAATACCCGCCCGATGATAACGTGCTGCAATTCTTAGTTCATGCTCTAAACGATCTTGTAATAGTCGCCTGTTTGGTAGTTCAGTTAAAGAATCAAAAAAGGCTAACTTTTCAATTTCTTGCTCGGCTAATTTAAATTCAGTAATGTCGGAAAAAAATGAAATGTAATGAGTCACATTTCCTTGCTCATCTTTAACCGCAGAAACTGTTTGCCATTCAGGAAAAATATCTCCATTTTTATGTTTATTCCATATTTCACCACTCCATGTGCCCTTGTTATCTATATTGTCCCAAAATTTTTTATAAAAATATGAATCTTGTTTTCCCGAATTAAATATTTTTGGTGATTGTCCTAAAATATCAGTTTCTGTATAACCTGTAATACGAGTTAAAGCCTGATTGACACGAATTATTTTTTGATTCGCATCAGTTACTAAGATGCCTTCGTGAGTTTCAAATGCAATAGCTGCAAGCTTCAAATCAGCTTCATTTTGTTGTAATTTTCGAATCATTTGTTTAACACGAAGCATATGTGGAACTAATAATGCGAGCAATAACAGTAAAAATACAACAACGCCAATGACGCTTGCTATCACTGTTGCATCAACACCCGTATCTAATTGAGCTGTATTTTTTGCAGGAATAAAAATGACAGCATACATCGCCGTATAATGCATACCTGAAACAGCAAAACCCATAAGTAATGCACTAAGAATTTGCTTTTTATTGACAAAATGATACTTGGTATTCTGTATTGCTTCATATTGAATTTTTAGTGCTACAGAGGCTAATATCACAGCAACAAAAATGGATAGAATAAAAATTGATTTAGAGTAGAGCATACTCGCATTAATTTCCATCGCGGCCATGCCTGTATAATGCATAGCACCAATACCAACTCCCAATAAAAAACCACACAACAACAATCTTTTAAAGTCACTGACAAGTTGACTCATTAGCCATAACACAACACTACTAGCTAAAATTGAAGGGATGACTGAAATTATAGTAATTGTTAGGTTATATGAAACAGGGATCGGTAATTGTAATGCTAATGATCCTATAAAATGCATGGACCAGATACCGATACCCATTGAACTCGCCCCAAACAAAGTCCAAAGTAATCGCTCATGATTGTTTGTACTTGCTTTGATTCGTTCTGCTGTACCGAAAGCCGTATATGCCGAGATAATTGCGATGACAATAGACAAAAAAACCAAATAAAAATTATAGCTTTTATCAAGTGTATATATAGGAAGGTGAGCGAAGTCTACAAATTTCACAGGGAATTAAATTATCTTATAGGAAGAATATAAGGATAGCTTAATTTTGATTTTTTTCTTTATCACTAAATAACGGGATAAAAAAAAGGCTCTTTATAATATTGGGAATAAACAGCCTTTTTGAGTTACATCGAAAAAAGTTCTCGCATTTTTTGACCAGGGTAATCAGCTCTCATAAAAGCTTCACCCACTAGAAACGTATAAATATCATTATCTAGCATCAGTTGTATATCTTCCTGAGTATGTATGCCACTTTCTGTAATAATTAAACGATCTTCTGGAACAGCCTGTTTTAAATCCAGTGTTGTTTGTAAGGAAGTTTCAAAAGTTCTTAAATTACGGTTATTAACACCAATTAATTTAGTATCTAGCGTTAATGCGCGAGTTAGCTCTTCTGCATTATGTGTTTCAACTAAAACATCCATACCTAATTCTGTTGCAGTATCTGCAAGCTCATGCATTTGCTTGTCTTCAAGTGCAGCAACAATCAATAAAATACAATCAGCCCCCAATGCGCGAGATTCATGAATTTGATAAGGATCAATCATAAAGTCTTTTCGTAAAATAGGCAGGGGACATTTTTCTCTGGCCATTTGTAGATAAGCTTCTGAGCCTTGGAAAAAATCTTTATCTGTTAGGATAGATAAACACGTCGCACCGTTCATCGCGTAATCTTGAGCAATTTCTATCGGCTTAAAGTTTTCTCTGATAACACCTTTGCTAGGTGATGCTTTTTTAATTTCAGCAATAATGGCTGGTTTTTTTGACTGAGCTTTGCTTTGTAGTGCCGTTGCAAAGCCTCGTGGATTTTCAATGCCACTAGCAATTTCTTTTAATACGTCGACTGGCGTACGTTGTTTACGGTTGGCAATTTCTTCAGCTTTTCTATCGAGAATTTTTTTTAGAATATCTGGGGTATCAGTCATTTTTTAATATTGTATGGTTGAAATAAGCAGGAGTTACATCTAAGTATGTAGCCTTGATGAAACGGAGTGGAATCAAGGTTTTTAGCTAAGCTCCTTGATTTCGCTTCGCTGCATCAAGGCTACATTTATATTAGCCTTAACTCAATGGCTCGACTATTTATTTGAATAAGCAATTAGAGCATTAAATTTTTCTAGTGCCGTACCATTCTCAATCACTTGTTGAGCCTTTTGTATTCCAGCTTCAAGTGTTGTGGTTAAATTAGCGGCGTAAATAGCAGCGCCAGAATTTAAGATAACAATATCTTTGGCCGCCCCTGCCTGATTATTTAATACCGCTTTAAGCATGGTTAAACTAGATTCCGCCCCATCAACGGCTAATGACTCTAAACTAGAACGTTGCATGCCAAATTGTTCTGGTGTTATTTGATAGGCTGAAACAATGCCATCTTTTAATTCTGCAATATTAGTGACACTAGCAATACTAATTTCATCTAAGCCATCTTCAGCATTTACAACTAATACATGCTGACTGCCTAATCTTTTTAATACTTGAGCCAGTGGTTCTATCCAATCTGTTGAAAACACACCAATTAACTGATTTGCGGTTTCAGCAGGGTTAGACAAAGGACCTAATAAATTAAACAGGGTTCTAACACCCATTTCTTTACGTGGGCCAATAGCATGTTTCATGGCTCCATGGTGCTTTGGTGCAAACAAGAAACCAACGCCAATTTCATTAACAGATTGTGCAACTTGTTCCGCTGATAAATCAAGGTTTACACCAGCCGCTTCTAATACATCTGCACTACCAGAGCTACTTGAAACAGAGCGATTACCATGTTTCGCAACTTGTCCACCTGCTGCTGCTACAACAAAAGCACAGGTTGTTGAAATATTGAAAGTATTTGCGCCATCACCACCTGTTCCACAGGTATCAATAACATGTTCGCCTGAAACAGCTACTTTACTTGCAAGTTCTCGCATTACACCAGCTGCGGCAACTATTTCATCAACCGTTTCACCTTTGCAGCGTAAAGCAATAAGAAAACCTGCAATTTGAGCGTCTGTCGCACCTCCCGTCATGATGATATTCATTACATCACGCATTTCGCTGCTAGTTAAATCTTGCTTATCAAGTATTTTATTAAGCGCTTGTTGTATTTTCATGCCCAATTTAACCTTCTAAAAAGTTACGTAGCATATCGTGACCATGTTCAGTCAAAATAGATTCTGGATGGAATTGAACACCTTCAATATCTAATTCTTTATGGCGAACGCCCATAATCTCATCAATATTGCCCGACTCATCTTGAGTCCATGCTGTAATTTCCAAACAATCAGGCAATGTTTGTTGATCAATCACTAATGAATGATAACGAGTAGCTATAAATGGATTATTTAAGTTTTTAAACACACCAGAGTCATGGTGATAAACAGGTGAGGTTTTACCATGCATAATACTTTTAGCATGCACGATATTTCCACCAAAGGCATTTCCAATACTTTGATGCCCTAAACAAACACCTAAAACAGGCAGTTTTCCCGCAAACTTTAAAATAGTCTCTACAGAAATACCCGCTTCATTTGGTGTACAAGGCCCAGGGGAAATAACTATTTTATCAGGTGCTAAGGCTTCAATATCTTCAACTGTGACTTCATCATTACGAACAACGGTAACGTCCGCACCCAATTCACCAAAATACTGGACTAAGTTATAAGTAAAGGAGTCGTAATTATCGACCATGACCACTTTTACGCTCATGATTTTTCTCCTTCTAGTCCTGCTTCTGCCATTGCAACTGCGCGGAAAACAGCACGTCCTTTATTCATCGTTTCATCCCACTCATTTCTAGGAATTGAATCATAAACAATACCTGCCCCAGCTTGTATATGCAGTGTTTTATCTTTTATCACGGCTGTTCTAATAGCAATCGCAGTATCTAAATTACCTGACCAGGAAATATAGCCAACAGCCCCAGCATAAACACCACGTTTAACAGGTTCTAGTTCATCAATAATTTCCATGGCTCTAATTTTTGGTGCTCCACTTACTGTGCCTGCTGGAAAGGTTGCCGCCAACACATCAAAGGCATCTTTGCCTTCTTGTAAATCACCAATCACATTAGAAACAATATGCATGACATGGGAGTATCTTTCGATAATCATTTTATCGGTCAGTTTTACCGTGCCAATTTTAGCTACCCGTCCCGCATCATTACGCCCTAAATCAATTAGCATAAGATGTTCTGCTAATTCTTTGGGATCTGCCAGCAATTCTTTTTCTAAAGCTTTGTCTTGTTCAGGTGTTTCACCACGAGGACGCGTACCAGCAATAGGCCGAACGGTTACCGTATCATCTTCTAAACGCACTAAAATCTCTGGAGATGAACCCACAATATGGAAATCGCCTAAGTTTAAATAATACATATAAGGCGATGGGTTTAAACAACGCAAAGCTCTATATAAATTAAGTGGGCTAGCAGAATAAGGGATAGACATACGTTGTGACAGCACAACTTGCATCACATCACCAGCAACAATATATTCTTTAGCCTTTAATACAGCATCTTCAAAACCTTTCTGAGTAAAGCCTGAAATAAAATCAGCTTCATCCACTTGCTTAGGCGCAACATGAGATTCTGTTTGTGCAGGTAGGTTTCTTAGATCAGTAATGCGATCATTAAGCCTGCTTATAGCTTTTTCATAGGCATTGTTATCTGCTGGGTCTGCATGAGTTAGTAATAATACTTTTCCTGAAAGATTATCAAAAACAAGCATTTCTTCTGAGACCATCAGCAGAATATCTGGACTACCAATAGGATCATCCTTAGCTGTCGATTTTAATCGAGGTTCAATATAACCAATAGTTTCATAGCCAAAATAGCCAACTAAGCCACCATTAAACCGAGGTAAACCTTCAATATCGGGCACTTTATAACGCAGTCTAAATTCTTCAATCCATTCTAAAGGTTGAGGGTGGTTAATACTTTCCAGTATTTTACCTTCTTTTTCCAAGGTAATGTCTTGTCCAAAAATTTTAACAATTGTTTTACACGGTAAACCAATAATTGAATAACGCCCCCATTGTTCTCCACCATGTACAGACTCAAATAAATAGGAGTATGCGCCATCGGCTAATTTTAGGTAGGCACTTAATGGGGTGTCCAAATCAGCCAGAACTTCACGGCTAATTGGGATACGGTTATAGCCTTGTTGGGCATATTGCTTGAATTGTTCGGGTGTCATTACTGGTTACACTTTATTCGATTATTTTTTGGTTTTACCAATTCCTTGTATTATATCTTTTTTTACGTTTATTAATAGAGCCGTTATATCTATGGTTTTTAGGATTTAGATTAAAATTTATGAAATTAATTAGTTTTAGCTACAAAAATACAACAAACATTGGAGCCATTATCGGCAATGAAGTAGTCGATAGTAGCGGAAGTAATGATATTCCTGATGATATGATTGAGTTTTTAACGGCAGGTGCTTCAGCTAAAAAAGCAATGCAAGTATTGATGGATAGTGGAGATAGTCGTATTCCTATCGCTGGTGTTAAAGTGCTCGCGCCTATACCAAGGCCAGGTAAATTTTTAGGGATCAGTTTAAATTATGCTGATCATATTTCTGAAACCAAATTAGAAAGGCCTGAATACCCTACATTTTTTACCAAACAAAGTACTTGTGTTATTGCTAATGGAGAAGCCATTCATCGCCCAATAGTTTCTGAAAAAGTAGATTATGAGGGTGAATTAGCATTTGTGATTGGCAAGCGTTGTAAAAACGTTCCACTTGAACATGCGCATAAAGTTATTGCGGGCTACACCATTGTTAATGATGTTTCTGTACGTGATTGGCAAATACGCTCACCCACCTGGATGCTTGGGAAATCATTTGATACGCATGGGCCAATGGGGCCTTACTTAGTTACCGCTGATGAAATAGCTGACCCTCATAATTTAGACCTTAAAACATGGATTGATGATGAGTTACGTCAAAACTCAAATACCAAAAATATGATTTTTAATTGTTATGAAATGATTGAGTATTTGTCTAAAGCAATGACATTAGAACCAGGCGATGTTATTTCAACAGGTACACCCAGTGGTGTTGGGGTAAAAATGAAACCTCGTGGCTATATGAAACCAGGTCAAACAGCAAAAATTGAAATCGAAAATATTGGCACTCTGAGTAATCCAGTTATTGAAGAACCTTTTGAGAGTCTATTTTGAGAGACCTCGGCTTATATATACATATTCCTTGGTGTATAAAAAAATGTCCTTATTGTGATTTTAATTCTCATGCTGTTAATGCTGAAACACCTGAAAAGCAATATATTGAAACGTTATTAAAAGATTTAGAACAAGACTTAAAATTACTTAAAGAAAAAAGAGTCATTAACAGTATATTCATTGGGGGAGGAACACCCAGTTTATTTTCTGCAAATAGTTTTGATATCTTATTGACGGGGATTTCTAAATTAATTCCACTAAAAGATAATTTAGAAATTACTCTGGAAGCTAACCCCGGCACTTTTGAAAGTCAAAAATTTGCAGATTATAGGTCTGTCGGTATTAATCGGCTCTCTATTGGGATACAAAGTTTTAATAATCAGCATTTAAAAGAGCTAGGTCGCGTGCATTCTGCTGAAGAAGCAATAACGGCTGTTGAAATAGCGCATCAAGCAGGGTTTGATAATTTTAATCTTGATTTGATGTTTGGTTTACCGTCTCAAAGTAATGCGGAAATGCTTAATGATGCGCAAACAGCAATTAAGTTACAGCCTAGTCATATTTCCTTTTATCAGCTCACGCTTGAGCCAAATACATATTTTCATAAGTTTCCTCCCAAATTACCAGAAAGTGATGATATTTATATAGGGCAGCGCCAAGCTCAACAAGCATTAGCCGATGCAGGCTTTATTCAATATGAAATCTCAGCTTATGCAAAAAATAATATCCAGTGTCAGCATAATCTAAATTACTGGCAATTTGGTGATTATCTGGGGATTGGAGCTGGAGCACATGGCAAACTCAATTTAGCCCAACCGGATAACATTGTACGTACGATGAAGCATAAAAAACCTGAGCAATACTTACAGGACTATCATGCCATGCTCACCACAATCCAAGCCTCTGACTTATCTCTAGAATATGTAATGAACCAGTTGCGTTTAACAGCAGGGTTTAATTTAAAGCATTACCCATTAGTAACTGGGCTTGATATAAGCTCTTTACAACCCGCTTTAGCCGAATGTTTAACCGAAGGTTTATTAATAAAACAATCAGACCAAATTCTTTGCTCAGAAAAAGGCTGGGACTTCCTTGATCACATTTTAGAAAAATTTATACCCTGATTTATTGTGCACATAGTAAAATTACAGTCATCTATGATTTGGAAATGACAGTATGCTTGATTATCAAAAAGAATTTATTCAATATGCCCTAGATTGCGGTGTATTAAAATTTGGTGAGTTTAAATTAAAATCAGGACGTACCAGTCCTTATTTTTTTAACACAGGATTATTTAATACAGGAGCCATGCTTGGCAAACTAGGACAGTTTTATGCGCAAACCTTAATCGAATCAAAAGTCGCCGTTGATATGCTCTATGGTCCTGCATATAAAGGTATCCCTCTTGTTAGTACTGCATCTATTGCTTATTCTCAACTCAAACAGGATATTCCTTATGCTTTTAACCGTAAAGAAGCAAAAGATCATGGGGAAGGCGGCGTTATTGTTGGAACACCTTTACAAGGCAATGTTTTGATTCTTGATGATGTGATTACTGCTGGCACTTCTGTCCGTGAGTCTGTTGAAATTATTAATCAGGCCACTGCTACACCTGCAGGTGTATTAATTGCTTTAGATAGACAAGAAAGGGGTGAAAATGAGAAATCAGCAGTACAGGAAGTCAGCGAGCGCTTTAATATGCCTGTTATATCTATTATTTCTTTAACTCAAATTATTGAGTTTTTAGAATTGACTGGCAATTCAAATGAACATCTTGAAATTATAAAAGCCTACCGTTTAAAGTATGGTATCTAATTTTTCTACCAAAATAAATTAAGCTATCAGTATTTTATTTTTAGTCTACAATTAGCTTCATATAGCTAAAGGGTATAAATAACCTAAGGAATAGTATTTTCTTAACCGTTATAACTAACCCATTTTTGATAAGAACGAATTTTTCACTAAAACAGCACCATATCATAGGTTTGCCATGAGTAAGTTGGAATTTAAAGATCAGTTGCATGAATATGCGAAATGGCGTGAAAACTTGATACAAGCAATTGAGATGTATCAAGAGTGGCGTATCCGTTATAAAATGAGTGACGCTCAAAGTACTGATACTATTCTGAATATATTGAATGGTCTACAAAATGATAGGGTAACCCTTGCTTTTGCAGCTGAATTTTCTCGGGGCAAAACAGAATTAATCAATTCCTTATTTTTTGCTGAAACAGGTGTGCGCTTACTTCCATCTTCACCGGGCCGTACTACTATGTGCCCTGCAGAAATATTCCATGACCCTGAAGGTAGCTATATTCGACTGTTAAATATAGAAAGTCGATTAGAAGATATTTCTTTAATGGAATATAAACAAAACCCTGATAGCTGGACTCAAATTGACTTAGATTGTGATTCACCCTCACAAATGCAAAAAGCTTTTAAAGAGTTAGTTGCAACCAAAAATGTAGATAAAAACACAGCAGACAAACTGGGTCTGTGGAATGAGCGTGAAGCGGCTGAGCAAGGCATTATTGACCCTGAAAATGTTGAAATCCCTTGTTGGCGACATGCACTCATTAGTTTTCCTCATCCCTTGTTAAAAGAAGGCTTATCAATTCTTGATACACCAGGGCTCAATGCATTAGGAACTGAACCAGAACTTACTTTAACTCTACTTCCAAGCGCACAAGCTATTATCTTTGTTTTAGCGGCCGATACTGGCGTAACTAAGAGCGACTTAGAAATGTGGAAAAACCATGTTTGTAACTCTCGAGGTAACAACAAACAAGGCTTAGCGGTCGTAATGAATAAAATTGATTCAATGTGGGACGACCTGGCTGGTGAGGATGGCTACGAAGAATCTATTCAAAAACAGATTAAAACCTCTGCTTCAATTCTAAAGTTAAGTGAAGATGTTATTTTCCCTGTTTCGGCAAAACAAGCCTTACTAGCAAAAGTAAAATCAGATGATGACTTATTGGAAAGAAGTCGATTATCAAAACTTGAAAACTACCTGTCTACCAATATATTAGAGCAACGCCGCAATATTCTTATTGAAACAGTCAACAAAGATATAGGGTATTTAATTACCGAGTCTTTTAATTTCACAAAAACAAAATTAGCTAATGCGACTGAGCAGTTAGATGAGTTTAAAAAAGTTGATTTTGATAACGCTGAAATGACTGGCAAATTGATGGCAGAAACGCGAGACAGACAGAATGCATATATGGCTAATGTCGAGAACTTTCAAGCTAGCCGAAAAGTATTTGCCGTTCAAGCAAAAATGTTAATCGATTCTTTTTCTAAAGACAAGATTGATACGATCATTTCAGCAACAAAACAAGACATGTCCAAAAGCTTAACCACTTATGGAATGAAGCAAAACATCCGAAAATTATTTGATGACCTTCGAGACTTACTGCAAGACTCCGTGGACATCACCAATGAAACTCGCCGCTTAGTTAAAGCCATTCATATTAAATTTCAGGATGAGCATGGCTTCAAAAAAATTGAACCTCAACTTTTTTCTATTAAAGAATACCAATTTGAATTAGAACAAGTTTTTGAAGAAGGTGAGCTTTTTAGAAGTAGTGCAAAAACGACAATGACAGAACAAAGCATGGTTGTTAATAAACTATATAGCACGCTAATTGCTAAAGCCCGTCATATTCTTAGACAAGCTCACAGTGATGCTGCAACATGGAGTAACAGCGTATTAACACCGCTGATGCATCAACTTAAAGATCACAAAAAACAAATTGAAAGCCGCCTGAAAATGCTTAGAAAAATAAGCGAATCAAAAGGCGCTGTTGCAGAAAGTATTGCCAACCTTGAAGCAGAATTAGAGCCGCTTAAAAAACAACGAACAGAACTAGCTATGATTATTAAGGCTGTTCATATAAATGAAAGTCCTTAGGATTCTAAGATTAACTAGTAGGGGGCTTAAAACTCCCCCTGCTAAATCTTTTTAAAAATCAAGTCCCATACGCCGTGCCCCAAGCGGATGCCACGATTTTCAAATTTGGTAAGCGGCCTGTATTCAGGTCTTTCACAAAAACCGCTATTATTCCCTGTATTAACTAATTTTCCACTAGCAGCCAAAGTTTTTAGCATTTCATTTGCATAATGCTCCCAATCTGTTGCCGCATGAAAATACCCATTGACTGCTAATTTTTTATTGAGTAAATCAATAAAGCTAGGGCGAACAATTCGACGCTTATGGTGTTTTCTTTTATGCCAAGGATCGGGGAAAAATAAATGTACACCTTGAATAAAGTGATCAGGTATTTTTTGTTCTAAAACTTCAATGGCATCATGATGATAAATTTTAACATTACTAATACCTTTTTCTTCAAGAAGTAACATTAAATGAGCAACTCCTGGCCTGTGCACTTCAATACCCAAATAATTTAAATTGGGATTTTCTTGAGCCATTGCAGCTAAGCTGCTGCCATTTCCAAAACCTATTTCTACTATTAAAGGCGATTCTCGTTCAAAAACCTGGGTAAAATCATAAGCTTTAGTAGGGTTTAAGCAGTATTTATCCCAAATAGTATCAATAGCTTTTTGTTGCCCCGCAGTAGCGCGACCTTGGCGGCGAGCAAAACTAAGGATCCTTGGGTGGGGTTCTTTTTCAATAGAGGTCATTAGTGCGAAATATTACTTATTTGATTAATTGCGCGGTGGAGGGGCGAGTCTGTTGTTAAGGCTATCTTTTAAAATTATCTATTTTGGGGGCTATTACTCTATGCCACACAAAATACAGCATATTTTTACTAAGTTCCCATGCAAGGCATGGGAACAGAACAATATCTTTTATTTTTAAAAGAACAGCCCATCAACGGGAGAGGATGCTGAAGCAAAGCGTTTTTTAGGCATCCGTCCTGCTAAATAGGCCTCTCGACCAGCTTGAATACCTTTTTTCATTGCCGAAGCCATTAAAACAGGGTCTTTTGCTGCAGCAATCGCTGTATTCATCAATACACCACCACAACCTAGCTCCATCGCAAGTGCCGCATCAGAAGCAGTACCTACGCCCGCATCGACTAAAATAGGAATATTCGCATTTTCAACAATCGTTAAAATATTATAAGGATTACGAATACCTAAACCAGATCCAATAGGCGCTGCCAGAGGCATCACTGCAACACAACCAATATCTTCTAAACGTTTTGCCGCAATAGGGTCATCATTGGTATAAACCATGACATCAAAACCATCTTTAACCAAAACTTCAGCAGCAATCAACGTTTCTGCCACATCAGGAAATAAAGTTTTTTGATCAGCTAAGACTTCTAACTTGACTAATTTATGGCCACCAAGTAACTCTCGCCCTAAACGACATGTTCTTAAAGCATCTTCAACGGTATAACAGCCCGCGGTATTCGGTAAAATAGTATATTTATCAGGTGAGATAACATCTAATAAGTTTGGCTCATCTGGGTTTTGACCTATATTACTGCGTCGAATGGCAACCGTCACAATTTCTGCACCACTTGCTTCAATAGCAAGCTGCGTTTCTTTCATATCTTTATATTTGCCAGTCCCAACCAATAGGCGCGAGCTAAATTGTTGCCCTGCTATTGTAAAAAAATCATCTTGTCCGCCCCCAATGGCCTGTACAATCTCTAACGTATCATTTGCAGATATTGCTTTCTCGGCATACTGATTAAAGGGTAAGATTTCTTTGTTTAATTCAATAGCAATGCGTT